>RRZU011497186.1_pt1 | contig 44512 bp, 45 predicted proteins | sample 2165561 | NCBI WGS metagenome assembly RRZU01 (sample SAMN10456909, study PRJNA506462) | wastewater metagenome | isolation source: wastewater sludge | place: USA: Moscow, Idaho | reverse complement strand
TTTCAAAGAGTCAAAGCATGGTGTTTTAAAGTTGTTCTTGAAGTCTGTTAATGTTGAAGAATTTACATTAGAAGAATTATTTTTGGAATTCTTGAAAACATATCCAAGTCAATCTAAAGATTTCAATTATTGGTCATTCTCTGTTTATTGCTATGCAAGAAATATCAAATACAAGAGAATTAGAAATCAGAAAACAAAAATCACTAAGAATGAAGAATTATTACAAAAGATGGTTTCTGAGTTCAGTGATTTTATAAAGAAGAATGATATTGACTGCTCATTGTATTCAATCTCTCAAATTGTTCATCTTTATAAAGAATTGGGTGGTGTTGAGTTGTCTATCTCAAAGATGAGACAAATACTTTTAAAATGTGGCTCTGGTGAAGAGTATGAAAGTGTTAAATCAATAGCTCTTAATAATAGATTGAAAACATTGAATATTGACTTAAAAAATTCAAGTAAAGATGAAATAGTCAAGGTTCACAATGAGAAATACAAATTGACTCCGATTGATAAGAAAGACTTGGTGAATTGGTACTGTATTTTTCTTATCAATGGCTTGTGAAAGACAAAACAAAAAGGCTCCACATGGGAGCCTTTCTTATTGGTGTCGTTCGTTCTGGTGCGGTGGTCGTCCTGGAAGAAGGTCGTAGCCTTCTCCTTACAGGCTCATCGTTGCTTGGTGCTGAACCTTCCTTGTGCTGACCTGGTTGAGTCCAGTTGTGCAACCTGATGTTGTTTCTTCCCGTTTGTGTTTGTCTCGTAGAGAGAAGGCTTGACCTTCTTTCGGGAAATCAAAGAAGACTGAATAAACAAATACGATATCCACTATTAAATAATATTTCTTCTTCTCTCTTGCTTTTCAAATTTGATTTGATATAAGAAATATATAACTAAAATAATAATAGGAGAGTTCAATGAAAGAAGAAAAACAAAAGATAGGATTCTGGAAGAAGTTTGGAAGAGCATTCTATCCAAAATCAACTGAAGAAAGTATTCAGTCTGCAATAGGGAAAATAGAAGACATTAAGTCTGCTTTTGCAAAGAAAGAAGTAAGGGAAGAGACATTTGAACAAGCCAAAGCAAGATTAGGTGTTTCTGACTCAGACATTAAAGCCGTTCAAAAGAATTACTCAATCATCGCATGGATGTTTGTTTTCTTTGGAATGGTTTGTTTTGTTCAAGCAATCTACTTTCTGTTTTTTGCTCATTCAATCACTAAGGCTTTACCTGGTTCAGTCTTCACGGTATTTTTTAGTTTAGTAGCTTTTAAATACTCATTCAGAGTGTTCCAAATTAAAAATAAAAAACTTTGTTCCGTTAAAGAATTCTTGTATTCAGGTGAATTCTTACCAAGAACAATCAATATCAAATAAGAATAATAAAAAAGGAGAAGAAGAAAAATGAAAAAATTATTCAAATATTTAATGATGCTAGTTCCTGGCATTGCTTCCGCTCAGACATTACCTGAGCCTGTAGCCGGTGATAAAGCAATAGTTGCCCTTCAAGCAATTTTTGGAAAGTTGTTTGGTGGAATGACTGATGCCTTGGGTTCAGTCAATGAAACATATCTTGGCTATGTTTTGATTGTTGGTGGAATCATAGCCTGTTATACGTTATTGAGTTCTATATTGATGACTGCTCATCATGGAGAAATGATGGGTAAACCTTATTCTTCATTATGGGTTCCAATCAAATATGCTTTGGGTGTTGCTTTAATACTTCCAATCAATCAATGGTGTGTTGGTCAACAGATTGTCGCTAATTTGATTAAAACTGGTATCGGTGCTGCTGATCAAGCTTGGTCTTCATTTGTTAGTTCAGATAATTTAAAACAGATTGCCAAAGTCAATATTGATGTTCCTAATGTTCGTGATTTGACTTACAAAATCTATGCTTCTCAATTATGTGTTGCTGCTTTTCAGTCTGCTTATGATGAGAATGGTGGTAGTAATTCCGTGACTGCTACAAAGCAAGAACAGTTTGGAATTACCGTTGAAGATGGTGTTATCAACAAAATAATCATGTTTGGTGATAAATCAGGAAGTTCAATAGCAAAAGATGCTTGTGGAAGAGTTGAAGTTAGAAAAGTTCAATTCCCTGACACTCCTGCTGTTGGCAATGCAATCAACTACACTGCTTATATTCCTAATGTTGCTAGTTCAACTCAAAGAATGCTTGAAATTTCCAATCAACATTGGACACAAGTAAACACATTGATTTCTACTCTTCAAGCTTCTGCAAATAAAGTGGCTGACAATGTTAGATACAACAAAGCTGTAGATATTCCAGCTATCAATACTGAATTAGAAGCTGCTGCTAAAACATATAGAGATGCAATCTACGATACTGCTTCAAGTTATGTAATCAGTGATGATGCCTTCAAGCCATTGCAAGAGAGTGCTAAGAAGGATGGTTTCATCATGGCTGGTGCATGGCCAATCACCATATATTCTTATCAAGAACACACTGCTAGAACCGTAGCTAACCTTCCTTCTGCGAGTGGTCCAACTGGAATCACAAATGGAAAAATGTCTGACCAGGTTAAGAGAGTGAGAGAAGTTCTTGAAAATTTGATTGCTAATTCTGCTGCTGCTCAAGTGAATTGGGGTGTCTCAGAAACAGAAGGTGGAAGTAGTGAATCTTGGTCTGATAGTTTCACTTCATTCTGGAAGAAAGGTATGGACATTAATGTTCTTGCTAAGAAAGCTTTCTCTTCCGTGACTGATATGGTTATTGTTGGTGATCAAAACATCCTTCTTCAAGACAAGAGAATTGGCAATTGGGCTTTAACTATTGCTGGTGCTTCTTGGCTTGCTGGTAGTGGTATCTCTGCAATTCCTTTGGTTGGTCCATACATTGCTGACACTATCAAAACATTGATGCAATACATTTTGGCAGTAGGATTCTTTTTATCTTACTTGCTTCCAATGATTCCATTCTTGATTTGGTTTGGTGCGATATTCGGTTTCTTTGTTTCTTGTATTGAAGCGATATTCATTGTACCTGCCTGGGTGTGTATAACATTCCTAGACCCTTCAGGCGGTTCATTTGTTGCAAGCTCTGCTCAGGGATATAAATTATTGCTTCAATTATTGTTAAGACCTTTATTAATGGTTCTAGGTTTAATTGGTTCAATAATGATGATTGATGTTGTAGGTAAAATAATCAATACAGTGTTTGCTCAAATCTTCTTGATTTCTCAAGCTGATAGTTCATTCATTATATTCATATTCGGTTCAGTTGTTGCTTTCCCATTGTTATATGGTGCTATCTCCTTAGTTGTTGCAATGAAGAGTACCGCTTTATGTCATGTGATACCTGACCAAATGATTACTTGGTTATTGAATGGTTCTCCTGGTCTTGGTGGTCATGCTGAATCTATGGGTGGTGCTGGTTCTGTTGCTGCTAATAGTTCAATCGGTGGTGCTATTGCTGGTGCTATTGCAACTAGAAATCAACAAGCTCAAATGGCTTCATTCAATGAAAAAGGTGGGAATGCTGGTGCTGATGCTAAATTGAAAGGCTTAGGTGCTTTGGGTGGTGCTTCAAATATTGCTGAAAAAATAAATCCTGAAAAAATGCAAGGTTCTGACTTGGCTAAGGTAATGAGTGGCAATGTGAACGGTATTCCTACACAAAGACAAACTGCTTTGAGTTCAAGAATGGAAGGAATGAATTCTTTCTTGGATAAAGACTCTCAAATTAAATTCCAAGAAGCTATGGTTGAGTCCATCAATACAAATGAAGGATTCACTGATGAACAACACATGGATACTGCATTCAAACAAGCATTGAACAATGAATATGGTGCTGGTGCGGGTGCAATGATTAAATCTGCTGGTGGTGGCTCTTATGACAGTGAAGGTGCAAAAGAAGTAGCTACCATGTTCAAACAAGCTAAGTCTGACTTCCAATCTGCTTCACCTTATGCCAAAGAAAACGACTTCTTGAAAGTAATGAGTAATGCAACTGCTGAAGCAAAAGACAACTTCATCAATGATAAAGGCTCTATCAAACACAAAGAAGATGGAAAGAATCTTAATCAATTCATGGGTGAATCAATCAATAGAAATCTTAATTTGAATTCAAATCAAGAGATTGATACAACTCCAATGAAGAAAGAAGAGCCAAAAGATGAAGCTCCAAAAGATGATGAAGATAAAGAATAATCAGCGACTAAAAATAAAAGGACTCTTAATGAGTCCTTTTTTATTTATTTATTGCGTCTAAATGTAATTCGATATCTTTACCTACTTGACATTGTCCGAGAAGTACGCCATAGTAAGCCTATCAAATTGTTTTTAAAGGAGAAATGAAATGAACAACAAATTGAAAATGGCTCGTACCAAAACTACCCTTGCTCTTATCATGCTTTTGCCTTTCACCCTTGGCGGTGTTATGGGCTTCTTCGGTATGTTGAGTGAAGGGACTCCCTTCTTCGCTAACCTTAACCTTTATCTTGGTGCCTTGGCTATTGGCTTCGTTGGTTTGGTTGGTAGCTACTTCGCTTTCAAGAGCTACAACAAGGCAAGAGAAGCTGAAGGTGTTTTCCAGTAAATAAACTTCATCATTTCTCCTTGATAACAAAAAGGCTCCCATGTGGAGCCTTTCTTGTTTGTGATGTTCATTTTGTCCTTGGTGGTTTCCTGGAAGAAGGTCAAGCCTTCTCCTTAACAGGTTCGTCCTGCTCGATGATGAACTCCCTTGGTGCTATCCAGTTGATGCCATTCCATCAGGGTAGGGCGGTTGTCTCCATGCTGTAGCTCGTTCCTGGTAGGGTGGCCGGCTCGTCGTGCCTTCTGAAAAATGTTGCAAGGGTAGGAAGATCCAACAGTAGGAAAGAAAAAAGGCTCCCATGTGGAGCCTTCTTTGTTGGTTCTATTTTCTGTTTTGTTTGTTCTTCTCGTATTCAATTTCATCAATTCCAAAGAACTTATAGAACCTTTTCTTGTTATTGTAGAGAACCATTCCCTTCTTACTTCTCTGACCTTCTTCTGATGTTTCTAACCACTCCATAAACTCAGGACTTGCAAAACTCAAAGCTTTATCAATTGCTTTGGCTTTATCTTCATTGCTAATTAAGTGCCTAGCTTTATTAATTCCATTGGTAAAGATTGTATTTGTAAACTTTCTTTGCCATGAATAAGGAGCTTGAGCTTTTGAAATGTTCAGTTCAAGTGAAGTGATGGGATTGCCTTTTTCATCAACTGCTCTTTTGTCTTCAAATCCATAGTCTTTGAAGTGAAATGTTCCAACTATCATGATGGTTCCTTGTAGACGGAAAAAGCCATAGAGATTGCTCCCTATGGCTGTGATGTTTAGAAGCCCTTGGCTACCTGGTCAATGTCTGTCATGGGTATCTTCCCATAAGCCATGTTCCAAATGCTTGCTGTGTAGCTTGCCAGTGCTAGAAGTGGGTAGTCCAGTGCGAATTGCTCAACAACAAAAAGCGGTTGGTTCTCGTGTCTCTTGCTCTGTACCGTGTAGGTGAAGCCAAGATAGAACTCTTCTTCTTGCTCTTCTGGTGCCTTGATGATGCCGTTCATCATCAATTGAACTCGCTCAAATCTTCGTTGGCTGGCTGTGTGTTCTTTCAGTTCAGGACTCACTTGGGAAGGGTCAAGTCTGACAAATCCCATTTTGAAGATTTCCATCTTCTTCTTGTTCATGTCCTTATTGAAGGAAAGGATGTTTCTAACTGCATTTTTGTAGTCTTCCTTGTCCAGTGCAAGAGAGAAAACTTCAAGCAATCCATCCTTGGAAAAGTAATACTCTCCATCCTTCAAAAGTCCTTCATAAACTTTCTTGTGAAGATTCTTGATTTGGATTTGAACGGGTTCAAAAGAAAAGTCTGTATTCATGTTCCGTACCGATCAAAAATAATGGCTCCTTCGGGAGCCATCATTATCTGTTGAAGAAGGGTGATTACTTCTTGGCTGCTGCCTTAGAAGGCTTGACTTCTTCAGGCTTCACTTCTGCAAACTTCACATTTTTCAGTGGTTGCTTGTTTTCGTTCAAGCCAAACAGTTTGAAGAAAGCTCGCTTGTTTTCAAAGATTTGCTTGCCCTTGGCAGGACCAGAACCTTCCTTGGAAACTTCCAACCATGCCAAGAAGCCTGCATCCAGCTTAGGCAAGAGCTTTTCCAGTGCATCAACACCACCGAAAGTATCGGCTTTACTGTCCTTGCCAACAAGGTGATTGATGAACCGTTGCTTCCAGCTAGGACCGTACTTCACACCGTTCATTTCCCATGTGAATTCAGTACCTTCCTTCTTGTCATCGGTGAATTCAGGGTAATCAGCAAGTTGGAAGGTGCCAACTGTGATTGCCTTGGATTCAACATCGGTTGCACCACCAGTAAAGCCCTTGATAGCCTTGTTCAAATCCTTGATGGCAAAACCAGAAGTCTTGCCAATATTCTTTTCAACACCATCTTCGGTAGTGATGATGTTCTTTTGAATAACTGCTTCCAGCAATTGAGCGGGTGTGATGTTGGCAACAACCTTGGCAATGATTGCCTTGGTTTCATCAGAATTGAAGTGGCTTGCCACTTGCGGGAAAACCTTCTTGAATTCTTCTTTCAGCGGGATGATGTGCTGAGTGGATTTTGCCTTTGTAAGCATTTTCTTGAATTCGTTGAAGCGAATTTGTTCTTCTTGGCTCAAACCATCAAAATTGTCTTCCTTGCTTTTCAGGCTCAGGTATTCAGCCTTTTGAACTTCGTTCAGGGTGCTGTCAATCAGTTGGGTTGCGGTCAGTTCCATTTGAAAACTCCTAAAAAATTAAATGCCGATTGGTGAATGGAAGATTCCAAAAAGCCAAAAAGAAAACTTCTTCAATCCGTGCAAGTCTTTTGTTGTTTGCTTGCATGAGTTGTACTTTAACTGTTCTTCAATCCAGCGTCAACAACTTCTTCAACTTTTTTTCTTCGTAGATGTAAGAAAAATTGTATCGGGCAAAACACAACACTTCTATATCAAAGTTAAGAGTTCTTGATGTTCTTTTGATGATGAATTCATCATTTCTAATAACTTCAAGCTATGTTCTGTCCCTTCTTAGCTCTACCTGGTAGCTGTCCGCGTCCGTCAACTCGCATGTCCTGAAAATTTGCCTTCATAAACCAGCCTACAAGCCACGATTGGAAGGGTGGAAAGGTGCTGGCATGTCCAAGGCTCAAAAATCGCTCAAAACGTCTAAAAAGTGCCTTCCTGTGGATTTGCTCAAATTTTGTGCAAGTTGAAGGTGTTCATCTTCCCTTGTTCGCTCTCTCAGAAGAAGGTCGGTGCCTTCTCCCTATCGGGCCATCGTTGCGAGTGCTGAACACTTGACTAAAGCGAAGGGTTATTAGTTGCTCAAAAACAACTTTTCCCATTGAAGACAAAAAAAGATGCCAGCTTTCAAGATGGCATGGTGAACAGAAGAGCCATGAAAAACTTTTCTTTCCAGTCAAAAGCAAACCTTTTCTTATAGACCAAAAAAACATGCCACTTGTGTAAGTGGCATATAGACCAAAAGAGCCATGATATTTATTTGATTAAGAAATAAAAAAAGCCACTCGGTTAGAAGTGGCTTATTAGTTTGTGCTTAATTTAATTATTTCATTGATTGGCTTCAGCTTTTTCTTTTTCAAGCGCATCCTGAAGATTGACTTCAAGAACTTTCTGAATGAATTTTTGATAGTCATCCTTGCCAATGTATCGCTCAAGAATCAACTTGCCTTTAATCAAAACATCATTGCTTTCAAACTCTTCAAGGATTGCTTGAAGGTCTTCAATCTGACTCTGATAGTAGCGATTATTCAGAGTGACAATGTCTTTGTGTCCTGTGATTTTGGACAACATCATTGGATTTGGTAGCTTCTTGGAAAGCTCATAGGTTGCAATCTTTCGCAAGCTATGGAAGGTCAGTTGTTTGATTGGTGGCTCTGCTTGGTCGCAACACTCTTTGAAAGCATGTCCAACTGAATTCACTGACCTATCAAAGACTCGTCCTTTTTTGGTTTCATGTTCGTTGTAAAGGCGAGTCAAGATTTCTCTCATTCGTCCTGTCATCGGTACAGTTCGTCCAAGGCTTTCAGTGTTCTTCTTTTTGTGGTCGTTCTTCTCTTGGAAGAGTCTGACTGTGCCTTTGTTGAAATCAACACCTTCCCATTGAAGACCTATGTCTTGTTGTTCAAGTGTTCTTGGAACAAGTTCACCAAGTCGGAAAGCCATTTCAAGTGAAAGCTCAACAAGGTCAAGCAACCAAGGACTTCTCTTTTTGATGCTATCAAAGAGCCTGTCTTTCTCTTTGTCATCCTTCCAGTTCCGTTCAATGGCATTGTTCGGCTTTGGAAGTTTTATGTCTCGTGCTGGATTCTCAATAGGGAAGAGCCATTCAGATTTAGCATGTTTGAACAACACTGTCATGATGACAAAGTAGTTCCTGATTGAAGAAGCTGAGTAGCCTTCATCTTCTAGCTTCTTGCGAAAGTTCAACATTGTTTTAATGTTGATATCTCTCAACAACACTTTTGGACCGCCAAGCCATTCAACAATTTGTGGAACTCGGTAGCTGTTTTCTTTATGAGAAGGCTTAGGCTTGCCTGTTGTTTTATTGATGTAATGCTCTGCCAGAAGCTTCTTCAAAGCATCTTCAAGAGTCATGGTTTCATAAGAAATATCAAATGAACCGTTCTCTTTTTTGTATGCAAGGATTCGTTCTTTTTCTGAATCTCGCCACTCTTGAGCTTGCTTCAAAGTGTCAAAAGTGTTGTTCCTTTGAATGACATTACCATCCTTGTCTTTCAACTTGATTTGAACTTCAAAAGCTGTTTCAAGTTGTTTGATGGTTGCTCGCTTGTTGTTGAGTGTTTCCAAGAAGGCGAGAGCTTGAGACTTTAATCTGAACTTCTCGTCTTCCTTTCCTGGTTGTTCAACAATCCAAGGAGAACGATTAGCAATGTTCTCCATTCCTGTATCTTTAATGTTGTTCTTTGTTGCCATGATGTGAACCCTTCCGGTACAATGTCTGTTTTTCGTCTTCCCAAAGCCCATGCGGTACAATTTGGGAAGAGCCCTGAACGGCTCACAAGCACCTTGCATCTGTAGTTTCGGCTTCTCAATGTGGAAGTCTACATTCTTACAGTGAGTTTGGGAATTCGTTTGGGAAAACCCATAAACAAGATGCGCGAGAGATGGTAAAAATCCTTATAAATCAACAACTTAGGAATTTCCTGAATTGTTGCTTCATTTGGATTTAGGTTCCAGCGCCGAAAGGTGTAAGGGTTCGAGTCCCTTCTCTCGCACCAGAATACAAGGGTCTGACGACCGAAAAGCCGTGAAATCAGGTGCTTGCCTTGATTCACGGCTTTTTTGTTTGTCTGCTTTGTGTTGTTTCCGGACTTTGCTGCCCCAAAGCTGACCCGCCGAATGATCTGGAATCCGGCTGTATCGAGGGAGTATCTGCCAGAAATACTGATCAGCTGATGGATGATTTGAATGCCTGTATGCATAAACAGTGTCAAATTCTGATCTGTTTGCGGTAGATGTTGATCTGGATGTCCAGGGAAGAGACTGCGTCTGTGGCAGCCTGCTGGACATGATGACCAAATGCCGGGGGGGGCAATGTCTCGACGCCAACTGATGCAGATGCTGTTTGACGAGTATGCCGAGCTTTATCTGGGACGGGATCCGAGGCTTCTGGAACATTTCAGCCACGATTTCTCCGGTTATACCGGTTGCGGTGATTTCCTGGTCCAGGACGTGTCGCAGTGGCACGAGATTACCCGGCTGGATTTTTCCCAGGTGCCCGAGCCCATCCGCTGGGAAATGCAGGACATTGCCTTCCAGGATCTGGCCGACACTGTTATCGCCGTCACCGCCTTCTTCCATATCCATCTGCCGGTGCCGGATGCCATTCTGGCAAGCGAAACCGCCCGGCTGGTGCTGATCTTCCGGCAGGAAGCCGATGGCTGGAAGGTGGCGCACAGCGGCATTTCCCTGCCTTATCGCGTGGCAGCCCAGGCCGGCGAGGTCTACCCGCTGGAAGACCTGCACAATCGTAACCGTCAGCTGGAGGCATTGATCGAATCCCGTACGCGGGAACTGGAGGACGCCAACCGGCGGTTGGAAAAGCTGAGCCGGATGGACGGGCTGACCGGCATTGCCAACCGGCGTACTTTTGACCTCACCCTCAAGCAGGAGTGGCGGCGGGCGCAGCGCAGACAGAGACCGCTGTCGCTGGTCATGCTCGATGTCGACCACTTCAAGTCCTACAACGACGGCTACGGACACCTGGCTGGTGACGAGGTGCTGATAACGCTAGCCCGGATCCTGGCGCAGCAGGCCCGCCGGGCTGGTGATCTGGCAGCCCGTTATGACGGTGAAGAGTTTGTCCTGCTGCTGCCCGACTGCCTGGAGCCTGCCGCCCGGCAGGTGGCGGAAAATGTCCGTACGGTGCTGCACGAACAGGTATTGCCGCACCATGGCAGTCCGTGGGGCATCGTCACGGTCAGTCTGGGGGTTGCCGGTTGCGTGCCGCAGGCCGGGCAAACCAGTACTTCCCTCTTGCAAGCTGCTGATGCCGCGCTTTATCAGGCCAAGCAGGCCGGGCGTGACAGCATTCGGCAAGTGGCGGTGGGCGAAGGCTGAACAGCCCCGGCATCCTTGGGTGCCAACGCCCCGCAACGATGACGGCCGCGCATTTTTTGACGCGGCTTCGGCTTCGGTTACAATCGGCTACTTTGAATTTCCCACATGCCGCAGAGCCGCGTACCGCAAGGCGGACGGTTGTCGCCGGAGCCGCCGGTACGGTTGCTCTGTGCAAGCCTCCATTAGACTACCGTCACCGGTTCACGAATTTTAAGGAACAGACATGCAAGTTCAGCTGGAAACGCTCGGCAACCTCGAACGCCGCCTCGATATCGCACTGCCGCTTACCGACATCGACGCCGAGGTGCAAAAGCGTCTGGCCCGCGTGGCCCGCACGGCCAAGATCGCCGGTTTCCGCCCGGGCAAGGCCCCGCTGAAGATGGTCGAGCGTAACTACGGTGCTTCCGTGCGCGAAGACGTGCTGGGCGAACAGGTCCAGCTTGGTTTCTCCAAGGCTGTGGCCGAGCAGAAACTGCGCGTGGCCGGCTATCCGCGTTTCGAACCGGCTGCCGACAATGATCCGGCCGCTGGCGAATTCAAGTTCAGCGCCACTTTTGAAGTCTATCCCGAGCTGACCCTGGGCAGCCTTGACGGCAAGGAAGTCGAAAAGGCCGTGTGCGAAATCACTGACGCCGAAATCGACAAGACCATCGACGTGCTGCGCAAGCAGCGCACCCGCTTCAACCGTGTCGAGCGCGCCGCTGCCGATACCGACCGCGTGATCATCGACTTTGCCGGCAAGATCGACGGCGAAGCTTTCGCTGGCGGTTCGAGTGAGAACTTCCCGTTCGTGCTGGGCCAGGGCCAGATGCTGCCGGAATTCGAAGCCGGCGTCATCGGCATGAAGGAAGGCGAATCCAAGGACGTGGAAGTCAGCTTCCCGGCTGATTACCACGGCAAGGACGTGGCCGGCAAAACCGCCGTGTTCACCATCACCGTCAAGAACGTGGCCGAAGCCATCCTGCCGGAAATCGACGCCGACTTTGCCAAGGCCCTGGGCATCACTGACGGTGACGTGAGCAAGCTGCGCGCCGAGATCGAAAAGAACGTCAAGCGCGAAATCGCCCGCCGTCTGGCTGCCCGCAACAAGGAAGCCGTCATGCAGGTGCTGATCGATGCCAACCCGCTGGAGCTGCCGCAGTCGCTGGTGATGATGGAAATCAGCCGCCTGATGCACCAGGCCAAGCAGGACCTGGCCCAGCGTGGCATGGACGTCAAGAGCCTGCCGGACCTGCCGGCCGACCTGTTCCGCGACCAGGCTGCCCGCCGTGTGGCCCTGGGTTTGATCCTGGCCGAACTCGTCAAGGCCAACGAACTCAAGGCCTCGCCGGAACAGATCAAGGCTCGCGTCGAAGAATGGGCCGACAGCTACGAGCATCCGGAAGAAGTGATCAAGTGGTACTACGAGAGCCCGGAACGCCTCGAAGGTCCGGAAAATCTGGTGCTGGAAGACAATGTGGTTGAATTTGTGCTGTCACAAGCCAAAGTTAACGAAAAGGCAGTGTCTTTCGATGAACTGATGGGGAACGCATAACATCATGCAAAACGTACGGGATTGGCAGTGGTCGCAACCGGCTCCGCAAGCGCTGGGCCTTGTGCCGATGGTGGTCGAGCAGAGCGGACGGGGCGAACGCGCCTACGACATCTACTCGCGGCTTCTCAAGGAGCGCATCGTGTTCATGGTCGGGCCGGTGACGGATGAGACCGCCAATCTCGTCGTGGCCCAGATGTTGTTCCTTGAGTCGGAAAACCCGGACAAGGACATCCATCTCTACATCAATTCGCCGGGCGGCTCGGTAACGGCCGGCCTGTCGATCTACGACACGATGAACTTCATCAAACCCAGCGTGTCGACCCTGTGCATCGGCCAGGCGGCCAGCATGGGGGCTTTCCTGCTGTCGGCAGGGGCCAAGGGCAAACGTTTTGCCCTGCCCAATTCGCGCGTGATGATTCACCAGCCGCTGGGTGGCTTTCAGGGGCAGGCATCGGATTTCGAAATCCATGCCCGGGAAATCCTGACCCTCAAGCGCAAGCTCAACGAGCTGATGGCAGCACACTGCGGTCGTCCTCTGGAAGACCTTGAGCGCGATACCGACCGCGACAACTTCATGAATGCCGCGCAGGCGCTGGAGTACGGTCTGATCGACCAGGTGCTCGAAAACCGCGCGGCCGTGTGACTTTCCAATGTCCGAAAAACACGATACCTCCTCGCTGGCCTGCTCGTTCTGCGGACGCAAAAAGCAGGAGGTCCGGCACCTGATTGCCGGGCCTCAGGCATTTATCTGCGACGAGTGCGTGCGCGATTGCGAAAAACTGGTGGAAGACCTCGACGGGACGGAGCCGGCCGGTGCTGCACCGGCTGCTCCGAGCGAGCATCTGCCCAGTCCGCGGGAAATCCGCGAAGCGCTTGACCAATACGTGATCGGGCAGGAACAGGCCAAAAAGGCGCTATCGGTAGCGGTGTACAACCACTACAAGCGCCTGAACGCCAAATCCGACGACAAAAACGAAGTCGAGCTTTCCAAGAGCAACATCCTGCTGATCGGTCCGACCGGGTCCGGCAAGACCCTGCTGGCGCAGACGCTGGCACGGGTACTGGACGTGCCGTTTGCGATTGCCGATGCTACCACGCTGACCGAAGCGGGCTACGTTGGCGAAGATGTCGAGTCGATCATCACCAAGCTGCTGCAAAAATGCGATTACGACGCACAAAAAGCACAGCGTGGCATCATCTACATTGATGAAATCGACAAGATTTCCCGCAAGAGCGACAACCCGTCCATCACGCGCGACGTGTCGGGCGAGGGTGTGCAGCAGGCACTCCTGAAACTGGTTGAAGGGACTGTGGCCAATGTGCCGCCGCAGGGCGGACGCAAGAATCCCAATGCCGAATTCATCCAGGTCGATACCACCAACATCCTCTTCATCTGCGGCGGAGCGTTCGACGGACTGGAAAAAATCATCCGTCAGCGTACCGAAAAAGGCGGGATCGGCTTTGGTGCCGAAGTGGCATCGAAGAATGACCAGAAGGCCGTAGGCGAACTGCTGCGCGATACCGAACCGGAAGACCTGATCAAGTTCGGGCTGATTCCGGAGTTCATCGGTCGCCTGCCGGTCGTGGCACTGCTTGAGCCGCTGGATGAAGAAGCGCTGATGACCATCCTGACCGAACCGAAGAACGCGCTGGCCAAGCAGTACCGCAAGCTCTTCGAAATGGAAGGGGTAGAGCTCGACCTCAAGCCATCGGCCCTGCTGGCAATCGCCAAACAGGCGCTGGCCCGTCGCACCGGTGCCCGCGGTCTGCGTTCCATTGTTGAGCGAGCCTTGCTGGATACCATGTACGAGCTGCCGTCACTTGAAAACGTCGCTACCGTAGTGGTTGACGAAAAAGTGATCGACAACGGCGAGGCTCCGCGAATCACCTACCGCGAAACCAGCCAGAGCGCAGCCTGACGGCTCGGTCCTGCCCGGTCATGTCAAAAAGGGATGCATTTGCATCCCTTTTGTTTTCCCTGTTCCGGGTCAGATGAAATTGTCGTCCTGGCCGTCATCGAAATCGTCATCGTTACCGGTGTCCGGCATTGCCGTATCGTCATCCGGGACCGGCAGAAAGCCATCATCAGAAGCCGGGTTGTCGTTTCCCGGAACCTGGCTGTCATCCACAGGCAGCATGTCAGGGTCAAGGAAATTGTTTTCGGTAATGTTTTCCACGACTTCCGGTGTGCTGCCGTTACCGGGCCAGTTGCTGCTGCCGTCCCGGTCAAACAGGCCGCCAACAGCATCGGCCAGCAGGCTGCCGGCAGCCACGCCGGCTGCAATGGTGCCTGCCGAGCGCAGAAAGCCGCCGAATGCCGACGGCTGATACTCGGGCGCCGACGGTGGAGGCGGTACGTCGGGGCGGCATGCCGAACATGCGCCCCATCACACCCTGCTGCTGGTAACCCTGTAATTGCTGCTGCAAATCCGCCAGCTTGCGCTGTGCAGCATCCAGCGTCATTTGCTGGATGATCTGTACCTGGGTCATGCGGTAGAGCGCATCGGGCTGGCTGCCGATCTGCTCCTGGATCAGGGTATCGGCATCAGCGTCCTTGTGGGACAGCGGATGGGCTGCCAGTTGTCCGGCAACCTGTTCGATCAAGCTGCGTTCCTGTGGGGTCATGTCATCTCCTGCCAAATCATGCTCAATCAGGCTGGCCAGTCGGCCATGTCCCTATCGAGTGTAGACAGCCGGCATCGTTTGGCCGGCAGGGCTGACAGGAGGAACCGGTTGCACCCGGTCCGGGTTGTTTTACTGGCTGTCCGCCGGATTCCGGTTGGAGGTGGTTGCAACCGCAGCGGTGTATCTGCTCAGTGCGATCGTCCGGCGTATCGCTGTCCGGACGATCGTGCGCGGGCGGGCGGAAAAGATCCTCTGGCGGGCATGCTTGCCATGTCCGGGAGCTGGCGCGCAAAACGGATGCCCGGAAGCCCCGGTCTCGTCATTCCGGCGCCTGCCCGCAGGCTTCGCGGATCACGGCCAGTTTGTCGGCAGGTTGCCAGCCCTCCGGCTTCAGTACCTTGCCGTCCTCACGGCGCAGGACACCACCGGCCAGCTTGTCGAGATTGGCCCGGTGAATGGCATCAGCCATGGCGCTGACGGGCAGTCCTTGCGAAAGCAGCAGGCCGACGATGACGTTGATCAGGTCGCAGCCCTCGGCGCACAGTTCGGCCTGCGCTGCTGTCAGAGCCTGCGGATTGGCCGGATTGACGGTTCGGTAGTGTGCCAGTGCCTCGGCCAGTTCAGCGGTTTCCTCTGCAATCATGGTTTCCCACATGGCGAGCTTGTGCGGGCGGAATACCGGGTGAACCGGCTGGACTTCGCCGGCCGCGGCCATGAAGGCGCGGCGGTCGGCGACAAAGCGGTCTTCGTTCATGCGCGCAGGCTGGCAAAGACGTCGAAATAACCGGGGAAGGTTTTGGCTACGCAACGCGGGTCGTTGATGCGGACCGGAACGGCGAGGCTCGCCAGGCTGAAGCACATGGCCATGCGGTGGTCATCGTAGGTATCGATGGCCGCACCGGGTGTCAGTTGGTCTGGCGGAGTGATGCGGATGAAATCATGACCCGTTTCCACTAGGGCGCCCAGCTTGCCCAGCTCGGTGGCCATGGCGGCAATCCGGTCGGTTTCCTTGACGCGCCAGCTGGCGATGTTGGTGAGGGTGGTTGTGCCGTTGGCAAACAGGGCGGCGACGGCCAGGGTCATGGCCGCATCCGGAATATGGTTGCAGTCGAGGGTGACGGCGCGCAGGCGTCCCGATGCCGGGGCTTGCGCCTCGATCCAGTCGTCCCCCATGTCGATGCCGGCTCCCATGGCCGCGAGGGCGTCGGCAAAGCGGATGTCACCCTGGATGCTGTTGCGTCCGACGCCGGTGACGCGCACCGGCCCGCCACCCAGTGCGCCTGCCGCAAGGAAATAGCTGGCGCTGGAAGCGTCACCTTCGACATGGATGGCCCCGGGGCTGCGGTAGTGGCTGCCGGCTTCTACGGTGAAGCGGGAGTAGCCATCGCGCCCGACCGTGACGCCAAAGCGTTCGATCAGCCGCAGTGTCAGGTCAACATAGGGTTTGGAGATCAGTTCTCCTTCGACTTCGACCGTACCGCCACCGGCCAGCGGCAATGCCATCAGCAATGCTGACAGGAACTGGCTGGATACGTTGCCCTTGACCCGGGTGGTGCTGCCCGGCGTGACATGGCCCGGATGAATGTGCAGCGGCGGATAACCCGGTGTGCCTGCGTATTCGATGACGGCGCCCAGGCCTTGCAGGGCTTCGACCAGGTCGCCGATCGGACGTTCGTGCATGCGGGCGATGCCGTGCAGGTGATAGTCGCCGCCAGCCAGTGCCAGTGCGGCGGTCAGCGGCCGGAATGCGGTACCGGCATTGCCGAGGAAAAGGTCGGCCTGCCGGACCGGCCAGCGGCCGTCACAGCCTTCGATGCAGAAGGTCCGGCTGTGTGCCTGTTGCGTCAGGCGGATGCCCAGCTGTTGCAGGGCCTCCAGCATGCGGTCGGTATCGTCGGCCTCAAGCACGCCATGAACCAGGGTCTTGCCGGTGGCGAGGGCGGCGAGCAGCAGCATGCGGTTGGAAATGCTTTTGGAGCCGGGCAGGGCAACCGTGCCGCGCAGGGTGGCGCACGGGGCGAGATTGAGGAATTCCATGACGAATACAGGTTGAGGGCACAGGAGGGCGAAGCTAGCACAGCCTGTGGCGCCAGGGCGAGCCGGATTGTGTGGCATGTAAAGGTTCGCTAGGATGCCCGGTTTGCAGAAGAGCCGGATGATGTGTCCGGCTTTCGCTTTTCAATGGGTTGGACCGAACGTATGTTGATTCCTGTCATTACCGTGGATGGGCCGTCGGCCTCTGGCAAGGGAACCGTGGCTGGACGGGTGGCGCGGGAGCTGGGCTTTGCCTATCTGGATTCCGGTGCGCTGTACCGGGTGACGGCCCTGTTCGCCCGGCGGCAGGGCGTTGACCTCGACAACGAGGCCCGACTGGCGCTGGCTGCCGTGCGTTTGCCGGTGGTGTTTCGTGACGAGCGGATCTGGCTGGAACAGGAAGATGTCACCGAAGCCATCCGGACCGAGGAAACCGGCATGGGCGCTTCCCGGATTGCTGCGCTGCCAGCCGTGCGCAGTGCGCTTTTGCAACGCCAGCGCGATTTCCGGCAGGCTCCGGGGCTGGTGACCGACGGGCGTGACATGGGGTCGGTGGTTTTTCCGGATGCCGCTCTCAAGGTGTTTCTGACCGCCAGTGCCGAAGAGCGGGCACAAAGACGCTATAAGCAGTTGATCGCAAAGGGGGAGTCTGCTAACCTCCCGCAGATTCAGCAGGACATTCTTGATCGTGACGCGCGCGACGCGTCGCGGCCGGTTGCTCCGCTGAAACAGGAGCCCGACGCGAAACTGCTCGATACCACTTCCATGACGATCGACGAGGCTGTTGCCCGGATTGTCGGCTGGTATCGCACCTTGTCGCTGCGGGCCTGATTTTTTTGCCCGGCACCCGCCACGATGGCAGGGCTGCCTTTTTTCATCAACCTAACCCCGCGGGCCGTTCGCGACTCGCAACCGAGTCTGATCTCAATGACTAACACCATGGAAAGCTTTGCCTCCCTGTTCGAAGAAAGCCTGAGCCGTCAGGTCATGAAGGCAGGTGAAGTGATCACCGCCGAAGTTGTCGGCATCGACCCGAACTTCGTGATCGTCAACGCCGGTCTCAAGTCGGAATCTCTGATCCCGACCGAAGAATTCAAGAACGACAAGGGCGAACTCGAAGTCAGCATCGGCGACTTCGTGACCGTGGCACTCGAAAGCCTGGAAAACGGCTTCGGCGAAACCAAGCTGTCGCGCGACAAGGCCAAGCGCATGGCGGCTTGGCTGGAGCTGGAAGAAGCTCTGGAAGCCGGCAAGATCCTGTCCGGCGTCATCAGCGGCAAGGTCAAGGGTGGCCTGACCGTCATGGTCAACAGCATCCGCGCCTTCCTGCCGGGTTCGCTGGTTGACGTGCGTCCGGTCAAGGACACCACCCCGTTCGAAGGCAAGCAGATCGAATTCAAGGTCATCAAGCTCGACCGCAAGCGCAACAACGTCGTTGTGTCGCGCCGTGCCGTGCTGGAAGAGACCCTGGGTGAAGAGCGCAAGGCCCTGCTGGAAAGCCTCAAGGAAGGCGCCATCGTCAAGGGTATCGTCAAGAACATCACCGACTACGGTGCATTCGTTGACCTCGGCGGCATCGACGGCCTGCTGCACATCACCGACCTGGCATGGCGCCGCGTCAAGCACCCGAGCGAAGTGCTCGCCGTGGGTGACGAAGTCGAAGCCAAGGTCCTCAAGTTCGACCAGGAAAAGAACCGCGTTTCGCTGGGTCTCAAGCAGCTGGGCGAAGATCCGTGGGTGGGCCTGTCCCGCCGTTATCCGTCGGGCACCCGCCTGTTCGGCCGCGTGACCAACCTGACCGACTACGGTGCATTCGTCGAAATCGAACAGGGCATCGAAGGTCTGGTGCACGTGTCCGAAATGGACTGGACCAACAAGAACGTCCACCCGTCCAAGGTTGTGAGCCTGGGCGACGAAGTCGAAGTCATGATCCTCGAGATCGACGAAGACCGCCGCCGCATCTCCCTGGGCATGAAGCAGTGCATGCCGAACCCGTGGGACGACTTCTCGGCCAACTACAAGAAGGGCGACAAGATCCGCGGTGCCATCAAGTCGATCACCGACTTCGGCGTGTTCATCGGCCTGCCGGGCGGCATCGACGGTCTGGTTCACCTCTCCGACCTCTCCTGGAGCGTGGCTGGCGAAGAAGCCATCCGCAACTTCAAGAAGGGTGACGAAGTTGAAGCCATGGTCCTGTCGATCGACACCGACAAGGAACGCATCTCCATGGGCATCAAGCAGCTCGAAGGCGATCCGTTCAGCAACTTCCTGTCGGTCAACGACAAGAACAGTCTGGTGAAGGGCGTGATCAAGTCGGTGGACGCACGTGGTGCCGTCGTGATGCTCGAAGGCGACATCGAAGCCTACCTGCCGGCCTCCGAACTGGCCCGCGACCGCGTGGAAGACGCACGCAGCCTGCTGAAGGAAGGCGAAGAGATCGAAGCCCTGATCATCAACGTCGACCGCAAGTCGCGTTCGGTCAAGCTGTCGATCAAGGCGAAGGACGTGGCCGAAGAGCAGGGTGCCATCACCCGCTTCCAGGCTGAAGCCAATGCCAACACCGGCACCACCAACCTGGGCGCACTGCTCAAGGCCAAGCTGTCGGGCGGCAACGAGTAATTCGGGAGCGTATGACCAAGTCTGAGCTCATCGCCAGGCTCGCGGAACGCTACCCACATCTGGTCGCCAAAGATACCGAACTCGCCGTCAAGACCATCCTTGATGCCATGGCGGTGAGTTTGGCCAGCGGCCAGCGCATTGAGATCCGGGGCTTTGGCAGCTTCGATCTCAATTACCGTCCGCCGCGAACCGGGCGCAATCCCAAGTCAGGTAGCAGTGTGCACGTACCGGAAAAGTTCGTGCCGCATTTCAAGGCCGGCAAGGAACTGCGCGAACGCGTCGACACCAGTTCGATGCTTCAAGAAGCGTAAGACGGCATGGCTGTACAGAACGCCGCAGGAACACTCCTGCGGCGTTTTTGTTTGCCCGTCGCAGGGCGCTGCGCCGGACGGCGACTTCGTTTAAACTCGCAGCTTTCGCTCAGGTGGGGACGCTCATGCGCTATCTAGGCTGGCTCATCAAGTTTCTGGTATTCGTGCTGCTGCTGACGCTGGCCATGCAGAACAGCGCCGTGACGCAGTTCCATCTTTTCATGGGGCAGAGTGTCGAGGCGCCGCTGATCCTGATCCTGCTGGTATTTTTCGCCATCGGCGTGGCAACGGGCCTGTCGGCCGGTTTCTTCTATTCGCTTCGTCTGCGTCGCGAGCTGACTGCCCTGAAAAAAGAGCTGCGCGCGCGCCAGCAGGCGGCCTCCGGTGTGGTACACGACCCCAGTGACGCACTGGCTGACTGACGCCCCCAGTCCCGACCGGGCCGCGCAAGCGGCCGTTTTTCCGTATCCCTTTGCATAGGTTGGTTTCGTGCTGGAATTTGAACTCTGGTGGCTTCTGGTCATCCCGCTGTTTTTCGGTCTGGGCTGGCTGGCGGCACGCATCGACATGCGGGCCGTCATCCTCAGTGCCCGCAAGCTGCCGACCGACTATTTCAAGGGCCTGTCCGCGCTGGTTGACGGTGACAGTGCCGAAGCCAGCCGGCGCCTGACCGAAGTCGCCCGCCAGGAACCGGATGTGCTGGAACTGCAGGTTTCGGTCGGCAAGCTCTATCGCCGGCGCGGTGAAAACGACCTTGCCATCCGTCTGCACCAGCAACTGCTGGCCAGCGCCGACCTGCCCGAGCAGCATCGTGACCTGATCCAGCTGGAACTTGCCGAGGACTTCCAGCGTGCCGGACTGGTCGACCGGGCTGAGGAAATCCTGCTGCCGCTGTCGCAACGGGCCGGCGTGGCCGACCGCGCCCGCTCGCGCCTGCTGGACCTTTTCCAGCAGGAACGTGACTGGGCCCGGGCCATCCAGATTGCCGGCGAGTTGCGCAACGACATCACCCACTACCAGCGCGAGCTGGCGCAATTCCACTGCGAACTGGCCCAGACCGCCCTGATCAAGTCCGACCTGGCCTCGGCCGGTCAGGAAGTCGCAGCTGCGCTGGCGGCCAACCGCCGCTGCCCGCGGGCCTATCTGCTGCAAGGCGATGTGGCGCTGGCGAGCGGTGACACCCAGGCTGCGATTGCAGCCTGGCAAAGCCTCGAAATCCACCAGCCCGACTATCTCGCCCATGTGGCCGAGCGGCTGGTGGATGCCTACGAGCGTGAGCAGCGCCCGGCCGAGGCGGTCAAGCTGCTGCGCGGCTGGCTGGCTACCTATCCGCAGCTCGACATGGTCGATCTGGTGTATTCAAGCGTGGCGCAGTTGCAGGGTGACCAGGAAGGTCTGGCCTTCCTGCGTGACGCGGTGCATGGCGCACCGTCGCTGGCCGGCATGGCCAAGCTGATCGATGCCCAGTTCGCCACCCTGAATCCTGCCGCACGGCAGGATGCCGAGCTGGCCCGCGAACTGATGCTGAACCACGCCCGCCGCCTGCGGGTCTATCGCTGCCAGCATTGCAACTTCCGTTCCAAAACCTTTTTCTGGCGCTGCCCGGCGTGCGGTGAGTGGGAAAGCTTTACCCCCAACCGCTCCGAGGCGCTTGCCGTCTGATTGAATCCGTCATGAATCCTTTTGCTCCCTCCGCGCCCTTGGGCGGCTGCCTGTCGCCCGTCATCGTGGCGCTTGATTTCCCGACCGACGCCGACACCCTGGAATTTGTAGCCCGGCTTGAACCGTCGCAGTGCCGGCTCAAGGTCGGCAAGGAACTCTTTACCGCTTCGGGGCGCAAGCTGGTCGACCAGCTGGTGGCCCGCGGCTTTGACGTGTTCCTGGACCTGAAATACCACGACATTCCCAACACCGTGGCCAGCGCCTGCCGGGTAGCTGCCGATCTGGGCGTGTGGATGGTGGACATGCACGCCTCGGGTGGCCGGCGCATGATGGAGGCCGCCCGCGAAGCCGTCGCCAATTGCTCGGCCCGTCCGCTGCTGATCGGTGTCACCGTGCTGACCAGCATGACCGACGAAGAGCTGGCCGAACTGGGGCTGCCCGCTGCCGCCGTGCAGGTGGAACGGCTGGCCCGTCTGGCGCAGTCCAGCGGGCTGGATGGCGTGGTGTGCTCGGCGCAGGAAGCTGCGGCACTCAAGAACCTGCTCGGTGCCTCTTTCAAGCTGGTGACACCGGGCATCCGGCTGGCCGACAGTGCGGCCGATGACCAGCGGCGGGTGATGACGCCCGCCGCCGCCATGGCGGCCGGCAGCGACTATCTGGTGATCGGCCGGCCGATCACCAAGGCTGCCGATCCGCTGGCGACCCTGACTGCCATCAATGCCGGACTGGCTGTACGTTAAGGCCCGATCATGACGAATACCGTCTTGCAGTCGGTCCGGGAGCGTCCCGACCTGGCTGACCGGCTGGCGCAAGCCAGGGTGCTGGTAGTCGGCGACGTGATGCTGGACCGCTACTGGTTTGGTGATTGCGAGCGCATCTCGCCGGAGGCGCCGGTGCCGGTGGCCAAGATCAGCCGCATGGAAGAACGGGCCGGCGGAGCCGCCAACGTGGCGCGCAACATCGCCAGCCTGGGCGGACAGGCCACGCTGTTGTCCGTAGCCGGACAGGACGAGGCTGCCGATGCGCTGACACGTTTGCTGGAGGGGGATGGCGTCCGGGTTTCGCTCAAGCGGGATGCGGCCATTTCCACCACCATCAAGCTGCGGGTGGTCGCCCGCCAGCAGCAGCTGATCCGGCTGGATTTCGAGGATCAACCCAGCCATGAGGTGCTGGCCGACAAGCTGGATGACTACCAGCGGCTGGTGGATGCGCACGACGTGGTCATCCTGTCCGACTACGGCAAGGGTGGCCTGACCCATGTGGCCCGCATGATCGAGCTGGCCCGCCAGGCCGGCAAGCCGGTGCTGGTCGACCCGAAAGGGGATGACTGGGACAAATACGCCAGAGCCAGCGTGATTACCCCCAACCGCAGCGAGCTGCGTGCGGTGACCGGCGCCTGGAAGGACGAGGCTGATCTGGCCCGGCGCGCTGCCGGTGTGCGGCAGGCGCTGGACATTGATGCCCTGCTGGTGACGCGCAGCGAGGACGGCATGAGCCTGTTTCGTCCCGGCGGCACCGAGCACGTACCAACCGTGGCGCGCGAGGTGTTCGATGTGTCAGGCGCCGGCGACACCGTGATCGGCACGCTGGGCCTGATGTGCGCGGCCGGTTTTGACCTGCCGGCAGCCATGCAGGTTGCCAATGCGGCGGCCGGCATCGTGGTGGGCAAGCTGGGTACGGCAGTGGTGACTTTTACCGAACTCTTTGGCGAGCGGCGAGCCGCCTCGGGAGATGCAGCATGAGCAAATACATTGTGGTGACCGGCGCGTCCGGTTTTATCGGTTCCAACCTGGTCAAGGCGCTGAACAAGTGCGGCGAGAAGAACATCATCGCCGTGGATGACCTGACCGACGGGCCGAAATTCCGCAATCTGGTCGACTGCGACATTGCCCATTATGTCGACAAGGACCATTTCATCGAAATGCTGCTGGACGGCGTCTGGGATGGCGAAATCCGTGCCGTGCTGCACCAGGGGGCGTGTTCCGACACCATGGAGCACAACGGCAAGTTCATGATGGAGAACAACTACCAGTACTCCGTCAGTCTGCTCGAGTACTGCCAGCAGGATGCCATTCCCTTCCTGTATGCCTCCAGTGCTGCGGTATATGGCGGCGGCTCGGTGTTCCGCGAAGAGCGCGGCCATGAGTCCCCGCTCAACGTCTACGGCTATTCCAAGTTCCTGTTCGACCAGGTGGTGCGCCGCCGCATGGCGTCCGGCCTGACTGCCCAGGTGGCCGGCTTCCGCTATTTCAACGTCTACGGCCCGCGCGAGCAGCACAAGGGTCGCATGGCCTCGGTGGCGTTCCACCACTTCAACCAGTTCCGCGAGACCGGCAAGGTGCGCCTGTTCGGTCCGTACGACGGCTACGCTGCCGGCACCCAGAGCCGCGATTTCGTGTCGGTCGAGGACGTGGTCAAGGTCAACCTGTTTTTCCTCGGCCGTCCGGAGCTCTCGGGCATCTTCAACCTGGGCACCGGCCGGGCCGAACCGTTCAACAATGTTGCGGTGGCCGCCGTCAATGCCTGCCGCCAGCAGGCCGGCGAGGTGCCCCTGTCGCTGGAGCAGATGGTGGCAGACGGCATGGTCGAATATATCGATTTCCCCGATGCGCTCAAGGGCAAATACCAGAGCTACACCTGCGCCGACATCAGCCTGTTGCGCGAGGCCGGCTACGACGAGCCGTTCCTGACCGTCGCCGAGGGCGTGGCGCGCTACGCCGAAAAGGTCCTGTGATGGGCTACCGTGTCGTGCCGGTGACGGCGTTTGCCCAGAACTGCTCGATTGTCTGGTGCGATGCGACCCGGGAAGCCGCCGTGATTGATCCGGGCGGTGATGTCGACCATATCCTGTCGGTCATCGACGAACTGGGTGTGTCGGTGCGTCAGGTGTTGTTGACGCATGGCCATCTTGATCATGTCGGCGGTGCCGCCAGTCTGGCGGCGCGTCTGGGGGTGCCGGTGGCGGGTCCGCACCAGGCCGATGACTACTGGCTCAAGGGATTGCCGCAGCAGTCGCAGATGTTCGGTTTCCCGCCAGCTGAGGTACTGGTGCCGGATCGCTGGCTCAAGGCCGGTGACTGCCTGAGGGTAGGAGAGTGCGAGCTGGAGGTGCTGCATTGTCCGGGGCATACGCCGGGACATGTGGTGTTCGTTGATCGCCGGGCCGGACTGGCCTGGGTCGGGGATGTGCTGTTTGCCGGTTCGATCGGGCGCACCGATTTCCCCGGTGGCAACCATGCTGAACTGATCCGCTCGATCCGCGAAACCCTGTTCGCGCTGGGTGACGATATACGCTTCATTCCCGGTCACGGGCCGGAGTCCACGCTGGGTGAGGAGCGTCGCTACAACCCGTTTGTAGCCGATCCGCGCTTTGGATGACGACCGGTTTGATCCGGTAAAAAAGCCGATGCAGTTGCATCGGCTTTTTTGTTGGCCGGGCCGTATTCAGCTGCCGACGATCAGCACCTTGTGACCGGGTTGCAGGCGTTGCAGCTGGCGGGCGTCATTCCAGCGGGCAAGGTCGCGGTAGGCGACGCCGAACTTGCGGGCGATGCTGTAGGCGGTATCACCGGTCTGCACGACGTACTGCTGGCTGCCGGCGTCCTGCGATACGCGGATGATGCCGTTACCGGCCGGGCGGGTGTCATCCATGGCTTGCGCGGCAGAGACCGTGGCGATCATGGATGGAGCCACGGGCGGTATTGCTGCCGGCTGGGTGGCTGCCACCTTGAGCGGCTGGCCGGTACGTACCGTGTTGCTGTCAAGGCTGTTCAGGGCGCGCAGCTCGTCCGGCTTCATGTTGTGGCGCTGGGCAATGCTGTACAGGGTGTCCCCCTGGGCGACGACATACCGGGCCTCGTGCATCTGGCTGGCCGGCTTGACTGTGGCGATGCCACGAGGTGCTGACGTACCCGAAACCTCGGCCGGTGCCACGGCTTCTGCGACCGTCTGGCGGGTGGATGCCGAGGGTGTATCCGTAGTGGCGGAGGCGATATCGGCAAACGGCGTGCCGGCAGCCGCAGCGGTCTTGGGTGATGCAGCCACCGGCTTCGGTGCGTCGGCAGTGGCAATGTCGGCAAACGGTGTGGCTGTCTTGTCTGTGGCCGCCGTCTTGAACTGAGCCGCCGGTGATTCTGTCGGGCTGGCCATGGCCAGCCTGACCGGCTGCGTTGCTGCCTGGGCAACCTGCGGCGCGTCATCCGGTGTGGTTGTCTGGACGGAGCCGGCTGCCACCAGCAGCGGTTGGCCGGCCCGGATGCTGCTGATACGGTTGACCTGCTTGAGCTCGCGCTCGCTCATGTTGTAGCGCGTGGCGAGGTCGGCCAGGGTTTCGTCTTCCTGCACCACGACTGCTTGCCAGCGGGTCAGGGATTCCTGATGGGCCGCCAGATTGCGTTCGAAATGGTCAATCTGCTGTGCCGGCACCAGAAGCTGGCGACCGGATTTGTAGGCCAGCAGCGGGCGGTTGTAGCCCGGGTTCAGCTGGCGCAGGTCTTCCTGGGCAATGCCGGCCAGCCGGGCTGCGACATCCAGGTCCATGTGACGGCTGGTGGTGACGGCGACAAAATAGGGCCGGTTGGGGAGCTTGCCCATCTGCACGCCAAAACGGCCGGGCTCGCGCAGGACGTTGCGCACGGCCAGCAGCTTGGGAACGTATTGCCGGGTTTCGTTGGGCAGGCGCAGGTTTTCAAAGTCGGTCGGCAGGCCCCGGGCACGGTTGCGTTCGATGGCACGGCTGACATTGCCCTCGCCCCAGTTGTAGGCAGCCAGTGCCAGTGACCAGTCACCGAAGAGTCCGTAGAGGTTTTCCAGGTAATCAAGGGCGGCGCGGGTGGCGGCTGTGACATCGCGACGGCCGTCGTACCACCAGGTCTGCTCCAGGCCGTACTGGCGACCGGTGGCGGGCATGAACTGCCACAGGCCGGCAGCACCGACCGGTGATTCGGCGGTGGCGACAAAAGCGCTTTCCACCATGGGCAGCAGGGCGATTTCGGTGGGCATGCCACGCCGTTCCACTTCGTTGATGATGTGGAACAGGTATTTGTTGCCGCGGTTGAAGGTGCGCTCGAATCCGGCCGGGTTGGCAGCGTAGGTGCGCTCGAAGCGGCGGACCAGTTCGCTGTTCACCTCATCAAACTGGAACCCGTCACGGATGCGTTGCAGGACGTCGTCGCCGTTGCGCAGCAGGATGTTGTTCTGCCGCATCATGGCAAAACCCGCTGAAGATTCCGGATCGGTGCGGCCGAAAAAATCGGCATGGGCGGGAAGGGAAATCGATCCGGACAAAGCCAGTGCAAACGCCAGTTTGACAGGGGTTTTCATGATGGGGCGGGCAGAGGGCAAAAAATTGCGTTGATGCTATGGCGAGCCTTACCCGAGCGTCAAGTCGAAATGCCAATGATTTCAGATGTTTTACTGCGGTATTTTTGCTGGCCGGACGAATGGAATCCTCTTTTTCGGCAAGGCGATACGTGAATATACGTAACGAAAGGATCGTTTACCGGCAAACAGACATTTTTATGCTGACGGGAAGTTATTTTTCCAGTTGCGCAGGGCGGCAAACAGGCCGACATCGTCAGCGACAGGGGGCGGGCCGGCATGACGGATGACCGCTTGCCGCACGACCGGCTGGCGGATGCGCAAAAACGGGTTGGTCAGGCGCTCTTCCGACAGGAGAGCCGGCAGGCTCGGTTTGCCGTCTTGCCTGAGCCGCCGAATCCGTTGCTGGCGCGCCGTGATGTCCGGGTTGCCGGGTTCGACGGCATTGGCGAAGGCCAGGTTGGCTTCGGTGTATTCGTGGGCACAGGCAATCCGGGTGTCGTCAGGCAGGGTGGCCAGCCGGTCCAGCGAAGCGAGCATCTGGGTGGCCGTGCCCTCGAACAGGCGACCGCAGCCACCGGCGAACAGGGTGTCGCCGGCAAACAGCCAGCCCGGCGTGTAGTAGCACAGGTGGTCCAGCGTATGCCCTGGCGTGGCCATGGCTTCAAATGCCGGGAAGCCGATCGCCGGCACAAAGCGGGCATGATCGTCCACCGGGTGGGTGACTGCGGACAAGGTGCGCGGACCGAATACCGGTACGTGGGGCGCGCTGGCCGTCAGCGCCGACAAGCCACCGGTATGGTCGGCATGATGATGGGTCAACAGGATGGCGGCCAGTTGCAGGCCGTTGTCGCGCAAGGCATGCAGGACGGGCTCCGCTTCGCCCGGATCGACCACGACGGCCTGGCGGCCAAGGCTGATCAGCCAGATGTAGTTGTCGCGCAGTGCGGGCAGCGGTCGGATGGTCAGGTCGGGCATGGCATGTCGGTCACGGGCAGGAGGAACTGGGCTGAAGCCTAGCAGAGATGCGCCGGGCCGGGCGGACCGGAAGGTCCGGGCTTTTCGGATACAATGAACCCTGATTCCCGCCAGCCCGATAAAGAACCGCATTCCATCATGAATCACGCCTCGTCCTCATCCGGTGGCGCTTCGCCGCTGGCGCTGAGCCAGTGGCTGGCATCCCCGCTCGGTCGCTACGTGCTGGCGCGCGAGCAGGCGTTTTACGACAAGGCGGTGGCCGACTGTTTCGGCTACCGGGCCGTCCAGCTTGGCTGGACCGGAGTGCCGCTGATGCGCTGCAACCGGATTCCGTGGCAATGTCTGGTCGGCCAGACCGGTCTGGCCGGTGTACAGGCCTTGCCATACCAGCTGCCGTTTGCCACGCGCAGCCTTGACCTGCTCCTGATGCCGCACACGCTGGATTTCAGCGCGCATCCCCGGGAAACCCTGCGTGAGGCCGAACGCGTGCTGGCACCGGAAGGCCGGCTGGTACTGACCGGATTCAACCCGGTTTCGCTTTTCGGTCTGCGACGGGTCTGGAGCCGGCAGCAGGCACCGTGGAATGCCCATTTCCTCAGCCTGCGCCGTCTGAAGGACTGGCTGGAGCTGCTGGATTTCGACCTCGCCAGCGGTGCCTTCCTGTGTTACGCCCCGCCCACCGGCAGTGAAGAATGGCGCAGCCGCTTCCGCTTCATGGAGTCGGCCGGCGACCGCTGGTGGCCGGCTGCCAGCGGCGTCTATGCCCTGCATGCCATCAAGCGGGTGCGCGGCATGCGGCTGATCCGGCCCGGCTGGTCGCTGCGCCGCCCGATCATCGCCGTCCCGCAACCCGAACAACCCGCCGTCACCTCGCGTGAGGGCCAGCAGAATGAACCAAAAGCCTGACACTATGGTCGAGATCTATACCGACGGCGCCTGCAAGGGCAACCCCGGCCCCGGTGGCTGGGGTGCCTTGCTGCGCTGTCAGGGGCAGGAAAAAGAACTGTTCGGCGGCGCGCCGGACACCACCAACAACCGCATGGAACTGCAAGCCGTGATCGAAGCGCTGCGCTGCCTCAAGCGTCCGTGCGACATCGACATCTACACCGACTCGCAGTACGTGCAAAAAGGCATCAGCGAGTGGATCACCGGCTGGAAAGCCCGCGGCTGGCGCACGGCCAGCAAGGCCCCGGTCAAGAATGCCGACCTGTGGCAGATGCTGGATGCCGAAGTGGCCCGTCACCGCATCCAGTGGCACTGGGTCAAGGGCCATGCCGGGCACGAATTCAACGAACGGGCCGACGAGCTGGCCAACCGCGGCGTCGAACTGGTCCGTTAACCCTTTTTTAGCGCAGGCCCCGGGCCTGCCGTTTTACTGAAGCATATGCGTCAAATCATCCTTGATACCGAAACCACCGGGCTGGACCCGCAGTCGCACCGGCTGATCGAAGTCGCCGGGCTGGAAATGGTCAACCGCAAGCTGACCGGGCGACACCTGCACCTGTACATCCACCCGCAACGCGACATTGATCCCGATGCCCAGCGCGTGCACGGCATCAGTCTTGACATGCTCGAAGGCAAGCCGGTGTTCAAGGCCGTTGCCGGCGAGATCGCCGATTTTCTGCGCGATGCCGAGCTGATCATCCACAATGCCGCGTTTGACATCGGCTTTCTCAACGCCGAATTTGCCCGGGTTGGCTTGCCCGCCACCCAGAAAGTCGCCGGCAATGTCATCGACACGCTGGCGATGGCGCGGGAGATTTTTCCCGGCAAGCGCAACAACCTTGATGCCCTGTGCGACCGCTTTGACATCGACCGCAGCAACCGTACCCTGCACGGCGCCCTGATCGACTGCGAACTGCTGGCCGATGTCTACTTGGCCATGACCCGCGGACAGGAAAGCCTGGAAATGGCCATCGAACCGGACCAGGGCGAAGGCGGAACACTTCGGCTGGGCAACCGCAAGCCGCTGGTGGTCCAGAAAGCCAGCGAGGCTGAATGTGCCGTCCACAGCCGTTATCTCGAACTGCTGGACAAAAAGGCCGGCGGGCCATGCGTGTGGCGTGACTACGAACCGTTGCCGCCGGCTGCCGGGACAGAGGCATGAGCCGCTGTCTGGCACTGGTGCCTGCTGCCGGCGGTGGCAGCCGCATGGGGGCCGACCGGCCCAAGCAGTATCTTGACCTTGCTGGCGCCCCCCTGCTGGCCCATACCCTGCGTCGCCTGCTGGCCGAGCCGCGTCTGGCCCGGGTGCTGGTGGTGCTGGCCCCGGACGATGTCTGGTTTGACCGCTTTGACTGGCCGCGGGACGTACGGCTGGAAATCCTGCGGGTCGGCGGGGCGACACGGGCTGAAAGCGTACGCAACGGCCTGCTGCACGCCGGTGCGGCAGCGGATGACTGGGTGCTGGTGCACGATGCTGCCCGCTGTTGCCTGCCGCCCGATGCGCTGGACCGGCTGATCGACACGTTGCAGGCCGACCCGGTCGGCGGGCTGCTGGCCCTGCCGGTGGCCGATACCCTGAAGCGGGAAACGTCCGGGCAACGGGTGGCGCAGACGGTGTCGCGCGAAGGATTGTGGCTGGCGCAGACCCCGCAGATGTTCCGGGCCGGCATGCTGGCGCTGGCGCTGGACCGTCCGCTGGACCGGACGGTCACCGATGAGGCCAGCGCCATTGAGCGTCTGGGCCTGGTGCCGCGCCTGGTGACGGGGGATGCGCTGAATTTCAAGGTGACCTGGCCGCACGATCTGGTGCTGGCACGGGCCGTGCTCGGTCTGGACAACGCCGGGAAATAACAAGGAGAACAAGGGATGAATCTGCGAATCGGGCAGGGATGGGACGTGCACCGGCTGGTGGAGGGGCGGCCTCTGGTACTGGGCGGGGTGACGATCCCGTTTGACAAGGGGCTGGACGGGCATTCGGACGCTGATGCGCTGTGTCACGCCATTACCGACGCACTGTTTGGCGCAGCAGCGCTGGGCGACATTGGCCGGCACTTTCCCGACTCTGACCTAGAGTTCAAGGGAGCAGACAGCCGTGTGCTGCTGCGGGAAGCGGTGCGCCGGGTGCGGGAAGCCGGTTTTGACATCGTGAACGTCGACAGCACGGTGATTGCCCAGGCGCCCAGGCTGGCACCGTACGTCGAAGCCATGCGCAGCCATCTGGCGGCTGATCTGGGTCTGTCTCCGGACCGGGTCAACGTCAAGGCCAAGACCAGTGAACGCCTCGGGCATCTGGGCCGGGGCGAAGGCATTGCCGCCGACGCCGTGTGCCTGCTGCAATCACGCCAGCAGGAATGAAAACCTGTCTGCTGCCATGTCAGCGTCACCATGCTGTGGGATAATGGCGGCGGTTACTGTGGAGAACGTCAGCATGAACGAACAAGACAAAATGAAAGCAGCGGCTGCCAGAAAAGCGATCGACTACGTGCCGGAAGGCGCCATTATCGGCGTGGGCACCGGATCGACTGCCAACTTTTTCATCGATGAACTGGCCAGGATCAAGGACCGCATCGAAGGCGCCGTGGCGAGCTCCCAGGCGACTGCCGACCGCCTGAAGGCGATCGGCATCCAGGTGTTCGACCTGAACGGCGTGGGTGAATTGCCGGTGTATGTGGATGGTTGCGACGAGATCAACCATTACCTGCACATGATCAAGGGCGGTGGCGGTGCGCTGACCCGCGAAAAGATCGTGGCCACCTCGTCCCGCCAGTTCATCTGCATTGCGGACGAAAGCAAGCTGGTCAAGCGGCTGGGGGCTTTCCCGCTGCCGGTCGAGGTCATCCCGATGGCGCGCAGCCTGGTGGCCCGCAAGCTCGTCAAGCTGGGCGGTCATCCGGAATGGCGCGAAAATTTCGTGACCGACAACGGCAACCTGATCCTGGACGTGCATGACCTGGCCATCGACCAGCCGCTGGAGATGGAAGAAACCATCAACCGCATGGCCGGCGTGGTGACCTGCGGCCTGTTTGCACGCCGCCGTGCCGACGTGCTGCTGCTGGGTCGCAGCGACGGTACCGTCCAGACCATTGAATGATCCCTGTCATCAAGCGGTAACAGGGAAACGACTAGACTGCCTGCTTTAGTCTGGTACCGTGATTGCCGGTGGCGTGTGTCACCGGCAATTTCCGCAGGGGGATGCCTGCATTCCCTTGGCAGTTGAATGGAAGAGCGACAGCATGCCCAACGAACATATCTCCAAGCAGTTTGACGTAGAACTCGAAACCATCCGCACCCGCGTGTTGCAGATGGGCGGTCTGGTCGAACAGCAGATCGGCAATGCCGTCCAGGCTCTGCTCGACGGCGATACGGACCGTTTGTCCCAGGTCATGGCCGACGATGTGCAGGTCAACGCGATGGAAGTGCGGCTGGACGAGGAATGCCAGCTCATCATTGCCCGCCGCCAGCCCGCTGCCCGTGACCTGCGCATGGTCATGACTGTCATCAAGACGATCACCGATCTCGAGCGCATCGGTGACGAAGCGGAAAAGATCGCCCGGGTCGGCAAGAGCATGCTCGAAGGTGACCGCGTCTTTGTGCCGCGCCTGCGTGAAATCGAGAAAATGGCCGAGGTGGCCACGTCGATGCTGCGCCGGGCACTGGATGCCTTCGCCCGTCTTGATGCCCAGGGGGCTCTGGACGTGGCCCGTCAGGACCGCCTGCTGGACGAAGAGTTCAGCGCCAACCTGCGCCAGCTCATCACTTTCATGATGGAAGATCCGCGTACCATCTCCATGTCGCTGGATACCATTTTCATCGCCAAGGCCATCGAGCGCATTGGCGACCACGCCAAAAACCTGGCCGAATACGTGGTGTATTTGGTCAAGGGCAAAGACATCCGCCACGTTTCGCTGGAAGATGTCGAACGTCAGGGGCTGTAAGCCCTGACTGGCCGACGGGACGGTAACGCCGTCCCGTTGTTGTTTTCCTGCGCGGCAACCGTGGCGTTGCCGCTTCGAGTGTGCAGTACCATGACCGTCCCTTTTGAAACGCTGGCCGCTGTCGATCTTGGTTCCAACAGTTTCCGGCTCCAGATTGTCCGCGTAACCGAAGGCGGACTGTTCCCGATCGACTCGCTGAAAGACACCGTCAGGCTCGGAGCCGGCCTGTTGCCCAACGGCAACCTGGACGACGCCGTGGCCGCCCGCGCGCTGGCCTGTCTGGCGCGCTTCGGCGAACGCCTGCGCGGCTTCAAGCCGGACCGCGTCCGTGTGGTCGGCACCAATACCCTGCGGGTGGCCAACCACGCCGAGGCATTCATTGCCCAGGCCGAGGCACTGCTTGGATTTCCGATCGAAATCATCGCCGGCCGTGAAGAGGCCCGCCTGATCTATCTGGGTGCAGCGCACAGCCTGCCGCTGTCACCGGAAAAGCGGCTGGTGGTCGATATTGGCGGCGGCTCCACCGAGTTTATCATCGGCCAGGGCATGCAGGCCCTGCGTACCGAGAGCCTGACCATGGGCTGTGTCAGTTACAGCTTGCGGTTCTTCCCGGACGGGCGCATGACCCGCAGCCGTTTCCGTGATGCCGAACTGGCTGCACGCGACCAGGTGCAGCGGATCGCCCGCGACTTTTCGCCGGAGCACTGGCAATGTGCCATCGGCACCTCGGGCACGGCACGTTCGCTGCGTGACATTCTGGAGCAATCGGATTTCAGCGAAGAAGGCATCACGCTGGACGGCATGGAGCGCCTGCGCCACGAACTGATCAAGATCGGGCAGATGCAGGACGTGACCCTCAAGGGCTTGCGCGAAGACCGTGCCCCGGTCCTGCCGGGCGGGCTGGCCATCATGCTGGCAGTCTTTGAAGAATTGCAGGTCCAGGGCATGGGGCTGACGCTGGGCGCCTTGCGTGACGGCGTGCTTTACGATCTGCTCGGACGGGAAGAAGCCTGCGATCCGCGGGCCAAGACGGTGGATTTCATGATGCGCCGCTACCACGTCGAAGCGGCGCAGGCGAAGCGGGTGGCCAGGCTGGCACAGCGGTTTTACGCCGCACTGGCACCTTATCCGGCTGACGGCGAGCATGAGCGCGAGCTGGCATGGGCCGCGCAGCTGCACGAGGTGGGGCTCGACATTTCCCACTCGGGTTTTCACAAGCATGCTGCGTACATCGTGGAAAACAGCGACATGCCGGGCTTTTCCCGGCGCGAGCAGCAGCGGCTGGCCACCCTGATCATGGCGCAGCGCGGTTCGCTGACCAAGCTGGCCAATCGTGTCGGGATTGACGAATCGCTCTGGCCGGTCATCCTGTCGTTGCGGCTGGCTGCGCTGTTGAGCCGCAGCCGCCGCGATCCGGCTTTTCCGGCCACCTTCATGGCCAGCAGTGATTCCGGACACGTATTCCGGCTGGTTTTCGAACCTGACTGGCTCAGGCAGCATCCGCTGACTGCCACGGCACTTGCCGAAGAGGCGGTGCGCTGGAAGGACATCGGCTTTGAGCTGCTGATTCCGCAGCTCTTGGCAGAGCCGGAACGTACACGCAAAAGCAGCTGAGAAGGCTCGGGCAGCCAACAAAACCGCAGGCAAGCATTGGCAAGGTCTTGATCAGGCCGCCTTGGCTTGCAGAGAAAACAGGTTTTGTTGGCAACTCCTGGTCAGCCCGGCCAGGTGTTGCTCCTGTACCCTGCCATTCAGACTTGCATCTGATGACCCTGCTGCCCGGTACTGTTACCGGCAGGGAGGGGGCGACAATATTCAGCGGTCCCGGGCTGCCGGGTGTGGCGGCAAATGCTCGCCGTCGATGTGCAGGGGCTCGGTCAGGGCGTAGCCGCGGGCATATACCGATTCTATCGGCAGGGTCTTGCCGCACTGGCGCAGGGGCTTGTCGCGCAGTCGATGGATCTGGGTTGCCAGCCGGCGGGGATCGAAATAATCCGGCTGGTGGCCGATTGCCCGGATCAGCTGGGCATGTCCGACCGGTATGCCGGTTTGCCGGGCCATTTCCTGCAGCAACAGGGTTTCGCTGACGCTGAGCTGGATTTCTTCTCCCTCCGGCGTGATCAGGAGCCAGCTCTGTGGCTTGAGTTGCCAGCGCAGCTGCGTGCGGGCCGGGGTCTGCCGGCGTTCACACTGCCGCTGGATCAGGGCTGCCAGCTCCTGATAGTCGACCGGCTTGACGAGATACACGTCCGCACCTGCGGCATAGCCCTCCAGGCGCTGTTCGCGCTGGCTGCGGGCCGTCACCATCAGGATGCACGGAGGCTGTGGCAGTTCGCGCAGCTGGGCGGCCAGCGTCAGACCATCCGAACCGGGCAGGCCCAGATCCAGGATCACGAGGTCGGGCAGATTGCCGGCATGCTGGCGCCAGAATGCCTCGGCAGAAGGGCTGGCGCTGACGAAATGGCCATACGACGACAGGAAGTCCGCCATATCGTCACGCAGCGTCGGTTCGTCCTCGACCACGGCGATGCGGAAAAAACGATATGATTCAGGCATTTTTATCAATCTGTTTGATGTTAAATGGGATTATATGGTGCAAGCGGGCTGGAGAGTAGCGATCGTGTACCGTTCCGCTGGCTGGCATGGTTTGTGGCAGGATGGCTGTGCCTGGCCGGTGTATCCGTGCATGCTGCCCAACCGGCCCTGCTCCAGCTGACAGGTACCCAGGATCAACTGCCCATGGCCGGCCACATGGTCGTGCTACGGGATCCGACCCGGCTTCTGAGTGTCACGGAAGCCGCCAGCCGGCTGGCGGCGGACGAGTTTTCCCCGCTGGCCGGCAATATTTCCCTGGGATATACCGGCGACGATGTCTGGCTGGCTTTCCGCTTGCGCGCACCTGCCGATCCGGTACTGGCACACTGGCTAGAGATTCCGCCGGCCGTACTGGATCGTGTCAGCCTGTTTGCCAGACATGCCGGTGACTGGAAGGAAGAGAGCATCGGCGACACCCTGCCGTTTTCCGGACGGAGGATGCCGGTACCGATGGCGACATTCCGGCTGGCTCCGATCGGAGAGTCGCTGTACCTGTTGCGGATCCGCACAAGCAGCGCCATGCAGGCTGATCCGGTGATCTACGGCGAAACCGCCTATCTCGTGCACATGCAGCACGCCCTGCTCGGGCAAGGATTGTTTTTTGGTGCATTGCTGCTGGTCGGGCTGCTGTCGCTGGTATGGTGGCGGGCCTCCAGGGAAACGGTCTATCTGCTTTACGCCGCGTACCTCGTTTGCAGCGGTGTGGCGCTGGCGGCTCCCATGGGACTGACGGTACGTTACCTGCATCCCGAAAACCCGGCCTGGTCGTTCTATACGACGGGGCTGTCGTTCCTGCTGGCCATCATGCTGTCCAACCTGTGCTTTGCCCGGATCCTGAAAACCCGGCGACGTGCACCATGGGCGCACCGGACCATTGTGCTGACCAACCTTCTGGCAGGACTGGGCTGCCTTGTCATGCCGTTTGGCGGTTACGGCATGCTGATGCCGCTGGTCCTGCTGCTGTCGCTGGTACTGATCCACTGGTTGCCGTGGGTGTGCTGGCGGCAGATCCGCCAGCGCCGGTTGCAACTGGGTTACTGGTTTCTGGCCGGTTTGTCGGTGTACAGCGTGGGCATCGACATGAATTTCCTGCGTTTGCTGGGCGTACTGGAGCCGGGGGAGCTGAACCACATGCTGACTGTCGGGGCGCACCTGTTGCAGATGGTATTCATGGGTACCGGCCTTGCGTTCCGGACCCTCAGCCGGCAACAGAAAAAGACACTGGCACAGGTCGCCAGACTGTCCCGTGCCCGGGCATTGAGCCGGCGGCTGGACGCGCAGGTGGACGAGCGGACCCGGTTGTTGCGCGAGGAAATCAGCGAACGGCAGCGTACCGAGAGACTGTTGTTGCAGCGTGAGGCGCAGCTCAAGCTGTCGCTGACCGACAAGCAGCGGGATCTGGACGAGCAGCGCCGCTTTGTTGCCATGTTGTCGCATGAGCTGCGTACGCCGATGGCCGTGATCGACAGTGCTTCGCAGATGCTGTCGCTGCGGCTGCCGGCGTCTGATCGCAGCAGCCAGTCGCGTCTGGCCCGCATCCGGCAGGAAGTACGCCGGCTGACGGCCCTGTGCGACAACTGGCTGGCAGATGACCGGCTGGGACAGCAGTCGCAGCGCCTGCAACCGGTTTGCTGCACGCTGGCGGTCTGGTTGCAGGAGGTGGTTGCCGGTATCCAGTGCGAATCCGGCGACATTCATTTGCATGAACTTCCGGTGGCCGAGGTGGTGATTGATCCTTTCCTGCTGCGTGTGGCACTGCACAACCTGATCGACAATGCCCGCAAGTACTCGCCGGCCGGGCTGCCGGTTGAACTGCATGCCGGATGCCGGCCGGACGGCATGCTGGTGCTGGTTGTGGCAGACCGGGGCAGTGGCGTGCCCGATGCTCTCAAGGAAACGATTTTCGAGCGCTACGAGCGCGGGCGCGAACACGTCGCCAGCATTCGCGGGCTGGGGCTCGGACTGTCCATCGTGCGCCGCATTGTCGAGCAGCACCAGGGACAGATACATGTACGGGACCGGGCCGGTGGTGGCAGCGAGTTTGTCGTGCAGCTGCCGGTTGTCGTATCGACGGTACCGTTGTCCGGGCCTCGATTGCTGCCTGCGCCCTTGATGCAGGAGGTACCGGCTCGTCAGCCGGACAGGACGGGCTGAAACCGGCGGCGGACTGGTTGGTGGTTTCGTCTGGAAAAGGTCTGCCAGGCGGGCGCAGGGTCAGGGAAGTGATGGCCGGTCTGGCACGAAGGTTGCGGTAATGCCCGGCTGGATCAGGTATGGCAGCGCTCCGGTTTTTGTCGCCAGCACTGAGGGTGCCTGCCGGGTTTTCAGACCGAAACCAGGATGTCGCCTTGCGATTCTGCCAGGACATGCTTGGTGACACTGCCCAGCAACAGGGTTTCAATCATGCTTTCTCCCTGCTTGCCCATGACGATCAGGTCGCAATCCTGGATCTGTTCCTGCTCAAGGATGTGGAAGGCCGGATGCCCGTGCAGGATGACCGATTCGCAGCGGCCAGCGGACAGACCGGTTGTTTCGCGCAATCCCTGGAGCTTTTCGGTAGCCTGTTGCTTCATTTGCGAGCGGTAGTGCCGGAGCGTCTGGTCGTCAACGCCGGCATAGCGCAACTGGCCTTCGAAGGGGACTTCAAAGGCATGCAGCAGCACGATTTCGGCTTGGGGCGCCAGGGCAAGGGCGTGCCGGATGGCGCGACTGGAGACCGGAGAAAAATCTACCGGTACCAGCAGGCGGCGATAGGGTTCATGTGCGGTCTGTTTGACGACCAGTACAGGGCAGGTGGCGGTGCTGATCATGCGGTGTGCCGTGGTACCCAGCACATGGTGCCGGACCAGGCTTTCGCCTTTGGCCCCGCAGACCAGCAGGTCGGCGGTAATCGCGCTGATCATCCGCCTCAGGGTCGGCAGGAGTGGGCCGGCCTCGACATGCGTGACGGGGCATGTACCAAAACGCTGGTCAAGCGCAGTGGCCAGTACGTCGAGTCGTTGTCGTGCCTGAGCCTGTATGCGGGTTTCCATGCGCTCTTCACCGGGAACGGCAAGTTGTTGCAGGCGCTCAAGGCTGGCGAGATGGGGAATGTGCAGCAGGTGGAGGGTCGCCATGATTTCCTGGCTGACCAGTGCTGCCCGTTCTGCGGCATGGCGTGCCGGGGCCGAGAGGTCGGTAGCGGCGAGAATCCGGTGAAAATCAGTCATGCTGGCTGCTCCTGTGGAAGGGCGGAAGACAGGGCTGTTTTGCAGATTGTTCTTGCCGGACGGGGCTTGTCGCGATTGTCTGACTGCATGCAGCCCGGTCGTGGATGACAATCCTCCTGTCATTTGTCGGGGGCGAACTGGTTACTTGCCGATACTACGCCATGGATGTGCAACCTCACCAGAACCATGACCGGTTCCGGTTGCAGATGCGTGAGTTGATGCTATGCCTAGGCTCGGTTGGCCTGCGTGTGGTGCCGGAGAAAGGATGAACCCGGCATGGCTACCGTTGGCGTAGTAGCGCCGGCGGTACAGCGTGGCCGATTCGTTGAGCCAGGCCGAGTTCAGCGCGGCCACGCTGACCGACAATCGCAACCTTGAAGCCGACATGCTGGACCTGTCACTGGACGACAGCGACGGCCTGCTGGACATCCCGAACCGGGGTGCCCGCCTGCGCGTGGCCATCGGCTGGAAGGGGCAACCTCTGGTGGACAAGGGCGTCTACACCGTCGACGAGGTTGAACACAGCGGCAGCCCGGACACCCTGTCCATCCGCGCCCGCAGTGCTGACCTGCGCACCGGCCTGAGCCAGCAGCGCGAACGCAGCTACCACAACCAGACCGTCCGCCAGATCATCACCTCACTGGCCGGGGCGCATCGGCTGCAACCCGTCATCGGGGCCACGCTGGCGGACGAGGTGGTACCGCATCTGGACCAGATCAGCGAGTCCGACGCCAACCTGCTGACCCGGCTGGCCGACCAGTTCGACGCCATCGGCACCGTCAAGGACGGTCGCCTCCTGTTCATCAAGGTCGGCGAAGCCACCACCGCCAGTGGTGAGCCCATGCCGGCCATCAGCATCGCCCGCCAGGACGGTGACCAGCACCGTTTCAGCATCGCCGACGGCCAGAACTACACCGCCGTCACCGCCCGCTGGCAAAACGCCGACAAGGGCACCCAAGGCGAAGTCACCGTCGACGCCAACACCCAGTACAAGCGCGTCCACACCCAGACCAAAAAGGGCAAGACCAGCAAGAAAACCCGCCAGGTCGCCGTGCAGACCGAGCCCGTCACCAGCAGCGCTGAAAACACCAAAGTACTGCGCCACCTCTACGCCAGCGAAGCCACCGCCCTGCGCGGCGCCAGGGCGGCCTTCGCCAAACTCCAGCGCGGCGTAGCCACCTTCTCGATCACGCTGGCCATCGGCCGGCCGGAGCTGCGCACGGAACTGCCGGTGATCGTGTCAGGCTGGAAACCACAGATCGACGCCACCAACTGGCTGGTGAGTCAGGTGACGCACACGATGGGGGGATATACCACGACAGTAGAGCTGGAAATGATACGAATACCTTAACAATAAATAATGACATTAAGGTAAATTGTATTTTTTAGTTATGCTAAAATGCGCTGGCAATTCAAATGAAAAACTATACTTTCCAATATAAATATGTAAAATACTTAGTAAGTAACTACACTTAAGAAGACCAATTGGCAGCACACATTTGGATGTGTTCAAAATTGATCTTCACCTTATTTTTATCCACTGAAATTTTAAAGCCTACTTAATAGAAACAAAGCCTCAAAAGAGACAGTAGATGGTTATTGGTATAGATGAAGGATGGTTTAACTGGGATGTAATAAAACATCAACTTAGGCCCAGTAGAGTCTTGTGTAAAGCTATTTGCACGCTTGTTTTGATGGCAGCATTTTTGTGCGCCCTGTTTTTTTACGCAAGCATGAATGCAGAAAACGAGATTTACTCTCTCTCTAAAAACAGAATAACTCGCGCATATCCAATTCTTGACAAATCCATGAAGTCCGTAGAGGTAGACGTTGAATCGATCAGCCAGTCACATAAAATTGATTGCGAAAAACTAGATAAAACAAGTCGTGATTTAGTTTCGAACAATTTATTCCTGAACAAGATTCTGGTGTTTGATATTAATACCGGAGAAGTAAACTGTTCAAATCAAGATGAAAATTTGAACAAGTTGGACTGGGCAGCGGGGTTCTTTAATGAAACGGGATGGAAATGGACATTGTCGAAGCAAAGAAATGAACCAGAATTATTTTATCTATGGAAAATTGACGAAACTCATCACGGTGCAGCCCGTGCAAATATTGACCTGCTAAAAAATACGCTCCAGATTATTGTTGGAGGTGTAACCCAAAAAACGGCCATCCGGATTGGCGATAGTGCAATTGGATATGATGGTTCGAAATTCAGATTGATCGATGGAAACAACACAACCGGTCCAATTGAAATAGGCACTGCAAATGACGATCTTTCCGTATTTGCTCAGCCTGAAAAAGATCTAAAAACTGAAATGATCTTCAGGTCACTTCCATATATTGCTGCAATTGCAGTAGGTGGGGCTTTTCTACTAATTTTCATTCTCATGTATTTTATGCATGGCAATATTACATTCAGAAGAAATGTTTTACATGGAATTAAAAATGGCCATTTCATTCCTTTTTATCAGAAAATTGTCGGGCCAGATGAAAGTGTTTGTGCTGTAGAGGTTTTGCTGCGCTGGAATAAAAACGGAAGAATGCTAGTAGGGCCAACAGAGTTCATTGATAAAGCAGATAAGCTTGGATTGCTATCGCCAATAGTGGAAAATGCAATGGAAAAGGTAATAAATGACCTGCCATTAATGTCAATCCCTATCGGGTCAGTGATAAGTATTAATCTGACTCCACTTCAAGTAAATGATCCATCTATTTTCCATAGGATCGAATGTTTCAACAAAAAAATTACAAATCTCGGTTACAGATGCATGATAGAGATCACCGAAGAAGGATTAATGGTTGATAGATGGGTGGCCGAGACCCTGATTAAAAAGATGCGAGCCATTGGCATTGATGTAGCAATTGATGATTTTGGGGTTGGAAATTCATCATTAAATTACATTCAAAATTATGATTTTAATGTAGTAAAGATTGACAGAATATTCATTGCTGATATCCATCGAAACCACAAAAATTTATCCATTGTAAAAGGACTTGTGCACATGGCAAAAGATCTTGGAATGATTGTTGTTGCTGAGGGTGTAGAGAGCGAGAGTCAAGTTAAAATACTAAAGGAGCTTGGCGTAGACAAGATGCAGGGATTTTTATTTTACAAGCCAATGCCAGCAGAGAGCATGAAAGATTAAAATAAAAACCCAACGAGTGGGGGGGGCGATAGTTTTGCCTCACTCCCAGAGAGACAGACACAAAAAACCTCTGAAACCCAATATCGGCGCGGGTTGAAGCAGTTTAATTGCCTAAAATCGTGTTGCAAAAACTTTGGCACAGATTGAGCAAAAACAGGCGAAATTTCGCTACTGGAACGGTAATCCCCCATTTTTGAGGGGAGTCAGAAGTAGAACTACGCGGCCATGGCCAGCCGCTGCTTTGGGGTGATGCCGCCCAAGGTCATGTTCGGGCGTTCGTAATTGTAGAACCAGAGCCAACGGGTTGCATAATCCTGTACCTCAGCGATTGACTCGAACAGGTAGTGGCTGAGCCAGTCGTAGCGAACAGTACGATTGAAGCGTTCAACATACGCGTTTTGCTGTGGTTTACCTAGCTGGATATGGTCGAGGCGGACGCCGTTTCCCTGCGCCCACCCGGCCGGTGTCTGATCCACGTACTCCGGTCTATGGTCGCTTCGAATGGCAGCTGGCTTGCCCCGCCATTCAATCACCTGCTCCAGCGCACGAACCACCCGCCCGGCAGGCAAAGACAGATCAATCTCCAGCGTCTCGCGGTTGAAGTCATCAATGATGTTGAGTAACCGGAAACTACGCCCATCGGCCAGTTGGTCATGCATGAAGTCCATCGACCAGCACTGGTTGATTCCCTCGGGTACCGCTAGGGGTTAAGGCTTCTCGCGCACGATCCGTTTGCGCGGTTTAATGCGCAGATTGAGTTCGAGCTCGCGATAGATCCGATAAATCCGCTTGTGATTCCAGCGGTAGCCCTTCACGTCGTGCAGGTACAGGAAGCACAGTCTGAAACCCCTGTTGCGCTGATTGTGCGTCAGGCGAATCAAGTGCTCGGCAATCCCGGCATTTTCCGCTGAGCACTTTGCTTAGTAACGATAACAGGTTTCACTGATGCCAAACGCCGCACACACCATGCTGATGCTCGTGCCGCAGTGCTGCACTGCTTGGTGTGCCATCTCGCGCCAGCGAGATGGCACACCACTTTTTTCGAGGGCTTCCTTGACGATCTCGGCCTTGAGCCGCTCTTCAGCGTACATCTTCTTCAGCCGGGTGTTCTCGGCTTCGAGTTCCTTGAGTCTCGCCATGAGCGATGCGTCCATGCCGCCAAACCTGGCTCGCCATTTGTAGAACGTCTCAGAATTGATGCCGTGTTCTCGGCATAACTCCGGAACTGGCTTGCCAGCTTCTACCTGCTTGAGCACCGCAATGATCTGGCTGTCCGAAAACCGTGATTTCTTCATTTGGTAAAACTCCCTCGATTCGAGAAAATTCTACTTCTGACGCCGCTGGTTTTCAGTAGGGATTACCTTGGTAGTTCGCCCATGCCTGCATCATCTGATGGCGCTCGGGCAGATACTCGGCATAGCTGTAAACAGCACGAACCTGATTGCGCTCGGTATGTGCCATCTGTCGTTCAATGGCATCACGGTTCCACCCCTGTTCGTTCAGTAGCGTTGACGCCATATGCCGGAAACCGTGACCAGTCATCGTGTCTTTGTCGTATCCCAGCCGGCGCAAGGCAGCATTGACGGTGTTCTCGCTCATTGGGCGCGCGCCCCTGGAAACACGTAAGGTCCGCCACCTGTCAGCGGGTACAGCTCACGCAGGATGGACACAGCCTGTTCCGACAGCGGTACAACGTGCTTCTCGCGCATCTTCATCCGCTCTGCCGGAATGATCCACGTCGACCCATCCAGATCGATTTCTGACCATTCGGCCTTCCTCAGTTCTCCGGGACGAACGAACACCAGAGGTGCCAGACGCAACGCGCACAGTGTCGGTAACGTTTTCTGATAGCCGTCAATGGCGCGTAGAAGCTCTGCAATCCTGATCGGGTCAGTGACAGTCGGGAATGATTGCTTGATAGCTGGCGCAAGTGCCCCTACCAGATCAGCCGCAGGGTTGCGCTGCGCCCGCCCGGTAGCGATGGCATAGCGCGGAATACCTGCCAGGCACTCTGCATGACACGGTGAGCCGTTTCTATCGCGCCCCTGCTCTCGACCCGCCGCAGCACGGCCAGTAATGCAGGAGCATCGATCTCGGCAACTGGCCGACTACCCAACCACGGGAAAACATCCCGCTCAAAGCGGCGCATGATCTTGTCAGCGTGGCCCACCGTCCATGTAGGTAAAAACTTGGTGTGCCACTCACGGGCGATGACTTCAAACGAGTTGGCTGCATTGAGACTGCCGGCTGCCTTCTGTGCCTTTCTGGCTTCGCCGGGATCGGCTCCACCCTCCAGCAGCTTGCGAGCCTCGTCGCGCCGCTCGCGGACATCTTTGAGACTGACCGCCGGGCACACCCCGAGGGCCAGCGTCTTTTGCTTTCCACCAAATCGATAGGCCAGTCGCCAGTATTTACCTGTCGTGTTGACCAGCAGATGCAGGCCCAATCCGTCGGAATGCTTGGCCTGAGAGCCATCAGCGCCGGGCTTGGCGTTTCGGCAGGCGGCATCGGTAAGCGGCATGACGGTATCTCCCTTGGCGGTATCTCGAAGTACCGCCATAAGTACCGCCACAAACGACGGTATGTCAATGCATGGCCCGGCACGTCATGACACAAACAAAAACCCCCGAAGCCAGTAGCAACGGGGGTTTTGAGGTGCTGTGCCACGTTGTGACACATTGAATTGGTGGTGCAGAGGCGACTGGTTTCGAACTTACTCTCCAGACACCTGAGTAACGCTTGGGGTCGGTGAGGAAGGATTCGGGTGTTTGGCCGTTCTGCCCTCGCCTTGCCGATGCATCATTCGGTTCCGGTTTCAGATCGGAACGACTCCCCACTTGGCTTTTCCAGCAAACAGCGCCCTCATAGCAGTCCTGACAAAACCTGCGGAAGGACGCACATGAAGACCGAACGATGCATGACCCAGACCGAACTGGCTGAGCGCTGGCGGCTGAGT
>RRZU011239120.1_pt1 | contig 44654 bp, 44 predicted proteins | sample 2165561 | NCBI WGS metagenome assembly RRZU01 (sample SAMN10456909, study PRJNA506462) | wastewater metagenome | isolation source: wastewater sludge | place: USA: Moscow, Idaho | reverse complement strand
GCGATGAGCCAAGCTCTTCAAGCTGCTGCTCTTGATACAAATGGCGGGAGTTGTAATATACTGAATTCAGCTGGGGTCGGCAGTGCAAGCGGTGAAACCATGATTCAATCAAGTAGCTCTTCAGCAGACACTAAACTAGACCAAGCTTATACTTGCGTAAAATTACAAATGGACACCGAAGACTATCTTGGTGAATTATCTAAAGACGGAAGTGCAACTATTAGGCTAAAACCAGTTGCAACTGCTAAATATATTCGTATTTCATGGCATACTTCAAAAGATACTTCATCCGAATCAGTTCCACTAGATAACTTTGGTATAACAACCAACATTGCTTTACCGACTTCTTGGACGACAAATAAGCCGGCGGTAGTTACGGCACAATTAGCTGGCATAAACTTTGCTTCTGCGCATAGCGGCGATAGCTTAGATAACCCAATTACTAACGGCACGGGGTCGGGTAAAATAACGCTATTTCCAAGTAGTAGTTCAACTGCTTATAATAGTGACTCTCGACCTCTAGGCTTCCAAGTAGCAGCTGGTGCGGATGCAGTTCGGCGCGACGCTTCTACTTCTCAAAAAGTATATCCAACTAGTTGTAAGGCTAGTTTAAGCGCTGGTGGTTATGCTTGTTCAGTCCTGCTAAGTGTCCCAGATATAAATCCTGGCGACTCCCAATACACGATCTTGCGACTTAACAGCCTATATACCAGCACCAACTACAAAGTTGAGATGCTGGACGCAAGCAGGCAAGTAGTTAAATTCAACGGAATACAACCAAAAGTCGATTCTACTGGTCGAGCAAACGATAGATTCCGACGTGTAGAATCACGTATTGAAGCTGTCGATAACCAATTCCCGGTGCCAGATTTTGCCGTATCACAAGGTGATTCGGGTAATAAACTATGTAAAGATTTTTGGGTTACTAATCTTTCGAGTGGATTCTCATGCGAATAATAATTTAATTCAATAATCATAAAAACCACCTTTATACCAATTGAGGTGGTTTTTATTAGATAATATAAGCACGATATGGTAAAATATTAACATGTTAGATATTAAATTTATTCGTGAAAATGCCGATCGCGTTCAAAAAGACGCGATCGATAAGGGCTACAAAAATGTTAACATTCAGGACGTTCTGTCGTTGGATTCCCAGAGAAAATCTCTAAGCCAAGAAATAGATGATTTGAGAACTAAGCGAAATCAGTTGTCTGCATCTATGAAAAACTCAGGTGGCCGACCGTCTAACGAAGTTATAGCAGAAGGCAAGCGAATAAAGGATGAATTATCGATCTTAGAAACTAATTTTCGTCAAATTGATGAAAAGTATATTCAAGAACTTAACTCTATACCAAACGTACTGCAACCAGATGTGCCAGTCGGAAAAGAAGGTGAAGACGCTGTTGTTAGTGAATGGGGGGTCGAAATCTCTGAACAAAAATTTGGTGTATCAAAAATTGGTGCACAAGACCATCTAGATTTTGCGGTTAAAAAAGACTGGCTCGATTTTGAGCGAGGTGCTAAAGTGGCCGGAGCAAAATTTTACTTTCTAAAAGGTGATTTGGCTTTACTCGAAAATGCGATTTATCAATTTGCTTTAAATAAACTATTGGCTAAAAACCTTAAATTTATGACAGTGCCTCATATGGTTAATGGTAATGTTGCAACTGGAACAGGTTTCGCTCCACGCTCAAGCACTCAGAGTGATGAGTATTTCATAGAGAATGAAGACTTAAGCTTGATTGCAACAGCCGAGATGAGCCTAACGGGGTATCACGCTAACGAAATCTTAGAAGAGAAAGATTTGCCGTTATTTTACGCTGGCTACTCTCCTTGTTACCGTAAAGAAGCTGGCACATACGGCAAACATACTCGAGGTCTATTTCGAGTTCATCAATTCAATAAGCTCGAGATGTATGCATTTACTCTACCGGAGCAGAGTGTCGAACTGCATGAGAGAATTCTTTCGATAGAAGAAGAAATCTGGCAAGAATTAAAAATTCCGTATCGGGTGATTAATATTGCTAGTGGTGACTTAGGCGCACCAGCAAGTAAGAAGTATGATATTGAATATTGGAGTCCTGTAGACGGAGCTTATAGAGAACTGACTAGTTGCAGTAACTGTACGGATTACCAAGCTCGAAACTTAAATATTCGAGTCCGCCGAAAAGATGGCAGTATAGAAATTGCCCATACTTTAAACGGAACTGCTGTGAGCCTAGCCAGAAGTCTAGTGGCGGTAATTGAAAATTATCAAGATGGAGACGATCTAGTCGTTCCTGAGCCGCTAAGACCTTACATGGGCGGCCGAGATAAGATCTAGAAAGAGTAGATTAAACAACAACTTAAAAACTACTCAGGATGACTGAGTAGTTTTTAAGTATAAAAACACTACATGTAGTGCTTATGTAAATTCTACAACACTATATATAGTGCTTTTTTGATTTTATGTGCTATAATTTAAATATGCTCATTTGAAAAAAACAAAATTCAAAATAAAGGGGTGAGTGACATGAGCAAGCAGATTGAAAAGGTTGAAGTATTTACAAAAGCCGTCGGGTGTATGCAGTGTAAGATGGCTAAACGTCACTTGGATGAAAATAATGTAAAATACAACGAAAAAGATGTCGCTGATCCGGAAGTGAACGCGTATCTTAAATCAATTGGAATCCAAACGGCACCAGCAATAAAAGTTACGTGCACTGATGGCGAAGATCGTTTCGTTTTGGGATTTGCTCCGGACGAATTAGCTAAAATTGAAGCAGAATTTAACGATAGCTCTCTGATTGATATAGAGAACAATAAGGCCGCTATGTAGATACTAAAGCCACAAACCCGCCATAGTGCGGGTTTTAATTTGTGTGCAAATTGACTAACTAAACTGATTGTGTTAAAATTAAGACAAGAATATAACAGTAAAAGGAAAAGTATGATTTCAAACATTGAGATTTCAGGAATTAAATACGAAGTTGACGAAAATACTAAAAAATACGTAGAAAAACATATTGGAAAATTATCAAAGTATTTGCCACGACACGCAAAAAAATCAGCGACTGCTAAGGTCACCCTTGCGCAAATTAACGGCAAACACGACAACAAATATGAAGTTGAAGCTATCATTAACGTGCCAGAAAAAACTCTAGTTGCTAAAGATCAAAGTAGTAATGTGCTAGCTGCAATTGATATTGTAGAAGCTAAACTTGATGGCCAAATTCGACGCTATAAAACTGAGAAGAATCCAACACTTGGCAAACGTCGAGTTCTAGCTAAGTTTAAGCGATCATTAAAACGTTAAAACACTGTAATATATAAAAAGCCCAGTCGTTTGGGCTTTTTTTTAATGCCAATCTATGATAAAATTATATAAGAATTTATACTGTTTTTGAAGTGAGAGGGAAGATGTCTAAGAAATCGAAAGAAACTGCGAAAAAAAATGTTCTAGTTGAAGAAAACAAGACCGAAAAGGTACTAGCCAAGGTTTTTGGTGATCCTCAAAAGAAGATTTTAAAACGTCTAGAGAAGCAAGTTATTGAAATTAATGCTCTAGGTAAAAAATATGAAAAAATGAGTGGCGCTGATCTAAAAGATCAAGTTGTAAAACTTAAAAAGAAATTATCTAAAAAAGGTGAATCTCTGGATACTATTTTACCAGATACGTTCGCTTTAGTTCGAGAGGCTTCAGTACGCTCTCTTGGTATGCGCCATTTTGATGTCCAGTTGATTGGTGGTATGGTGCTCCACGAAGGTAAAGTTGCCGAAATGAAGACTGGTGAAGGTAAAACTTTGGTGGCTACGCTGCCTGCGGTTTTAAATGCACTAACTGAAAAAGGTGTTCATATTGTGACCGTAAATGATTATCTAGCCCAGCGCGACGCCGCCTGGATGGGTAAACTTTACGACTTTTTAGGTGTATCTGTAGGTGTTATTATTAACGAAGCTAGCTTCGTATATGACAGCGAGTTCGACAATGAATCACACGACGATGAAAATATGAGAAGATTGCGCCCGGTAACCAGAAAAGAAGCTTATGTTGCTGATATAACATACGGTACGAACAACGAATTCGGCTTTGATTACTTGCGCGACAATATGGTTAATGAAATCCAACTTCTTCGTCAGCGTGAGTTGAATTTTGCGATTGTCGACGAGGTTGACTCTATTCTTATTGACGAGGCTCGAACTCCACTTATTATTTCAGCTCCAGCTGCTGATAACCCTGATTCATATCTACAGTTTGCAAAACTTGCCGCTCAGCTAAAATCAGAAGATTTTGAAGTCGATGAAAAACGCCGAAGTGTTGTCTTGACTGACGAAGGAATTGATAAAATTGAAAAAATGCTTGGCATGAAAAACTTGTATAAGCCAGAGCATTCTCGCGCAGTTTATCATATGGATCAAGCTTTACGCGCTCAAACTCTATTTAAACGAGATAAAGATTATGTTGTAACCAATGATGGTGAAGTGATTATCGTTGACGAGCATACTGGTCGCTTAATGCAAGGTCGTCGCTATAACGAAGGTCTTCACCAGGCGATTGAGGCCAAAGAAAAAGTGCCAGTTCTACAAGAGTCAATGACGCTTGCGACGATCTCTTTTCAGAACTTTTTCCGCCTCTACAGCAAACTTAGTGGTATGACGGGAACCGCTTTCACAGAAGCTGAAGAATTTCAGCAAATCTATTCACTTGAAGTTGTGCAAATTCCTTCAAATAAACCAGTTGTTCGCGACGACAAAGAAGACTTAATTTTCAAAACCGAAAAAGCCAAACTTAAGGCGGTAGCTGATGCGATTAAGGAATATCATAAACAAGGTCGGCCGGTATTAGTAGGCTCAGCCTCAATTGAGAAAAATGAAGAAATCGCAAAATATCTCGATAAAGAAGGTGTTAAATACGAGATCCTGAATGCTAAAAACAACGAACGCGAAGCAGCGATTATCGCTAAAGCTGGCGAAAAAGGTGCGATCACTCTAGCCACTAACATTGCCGGTCGTGGTACCGACATTAAGCTAGGTAAAGGTGTTAAAGAGTTAGGTGGACTAGTTGTTATTGGATCAGAACGCCATGAATCTAGGCGAATAGATAATCAGCTTCGTGGCCGTGGCGGACGTCAAGGCGACCCAGGTGAGACTCAATTTTTCGTATCGACTGAAGATGATCTAATGCGTATCTTCCAAGGAGAAAGAATTGCTACTCTTATGGAGCGGCTTGGCGTGCCAGATGATCAGCCGATTCAGCATAAATCAGTCTCAAAAACACTAGAAACTGCCCAAAAGCGAGTTGAGGGTTTCAACTTTGATACACGTAAAAATGTTGTTCAATACGACAACGTTATCAACCGTCACCGAAAAGTTGTCTATACGATGCGCCGAAAAATTCTTGAGGGTGACGATATCGCGCCTGAAATCAAGAAACTATTTAGAAAGAAAGCAAACGAATTGGCTGAACTTCCAGCCAAAAATAACAAACGATTTGTTGAAGATTTTAAAGCTTTCTTTCCAGTTGAGGAAGATAAAATCGTAGCCATTGGTAGCGTTAAAAATGATAAAAAACGTCAGCAAATGGCGCGTCGTGCGATTATCGATATTTACAAAGATAAATCAGACGAGCTTGGTGAAGAACTTCTACACAAAATTGAGCGAGAAGTCTACATGCAAGTTCTTGATACGCTTTGGATGCAACACCTAGAGAACATGCAACACCTACGTGAAGGTATTCATTGGCGAAGTGTTGGTCAAAGAGATCCACTTGTTGAATATCGTAGTGAAAGTCAAAAATTGTTTGATGGTTTGCAAAATGCGCTTCGTGATGAAGTAGTTCGAATGATTTCTAGCGTCAAGCCTACCGATGTTATAGTTAATAGTGATGAAGAGCATCAAACTGAGCTAACTAAACTTGCTGAAAACTCAGTAGAACACGGAGTGAATGAAGTTTTAAGCGGTGAAAAAACGCGTGATGGTGATTTTAAAACCAAAAAAGCCTCGACGACGGCAGTAAATAATGCAAAGAAAAACGCCGCCAGAAAAACTAAAAAAGCTAAGCGTCAAAACAAGAAAAAAGGCCGAAGGTAGATGCGACATAAAGTTGAAGAAGTTCGCCTAACTAATGGCGCGCGCGGTCTTTTGATTGACGTGCCAGATGCGACAGTAATGAGCTTTCAGTTTAATTTTAGAGCTGGTAGCCGATACACTAAGAGCAAAAAAATCTATGAAACCGCCCACATTATGGAGCATATGGCGTTTGGCGCCAATGCAAGGTTTGATAGTGAACATGAATTTGAGGCAGAATTTACAAAAAATGGTGCGTATCATAATGCTTCTACTAGTGATATGGGCATGAGTTATGTAGCCGATTGTGCGGATTTTGAATGGGATAGAATCTTAGATTTACAGCTTCTTTCGATAGGTGAGCCTAAGTTTAACGAAAAAGAATTCATGGCTGAAAAAGGCAACGTTCGAAACGAGTTGACTGGATATCTAAACAGTAATGCAAGATTGCTTTGGCCACAAATTCAAAAATCACTAGGTGAAGATATTTTAACCTACGAAGAGAGAATCAAGACTATTGATGATATTAGTTTAGACGATATCAAAGAGCACCACTGCCGCACACATACGACTGGCAATCTAAGGTTTGTTATCGCTGGCAAAATTACAGCTAGCCGCAAACAAAAGATTTTAGATAAAATTGAGTCTCTACCGCTTCATGAAGGTAAAAGATTTGATTTCTTATGCGACAAGACTTTAAAGCCAGAGGCGCCGATTTTTATTGAGCGTAAAGATCTTAAAAATTTGAGTTTTGGCCTATCCATAATCGTGCCTAGACAATTGTCTGATGAAGAGATGGACGCTATGTTTGCCTTAAACCACATCCTTACTGGGACTATGCATTCGCGTATCTATGGTCAAGCTAGAAAGCGCGGCTTAACATATGGGATTTATAGTGGAGCATCCCGTGGGATTGATAATTCATCTTGGGACTTTGAAGGCCAAGCAAATTATGACACCGCAGAACCGTTATTCCGGCTTATCGTTGATGAATTAAAGAAAATCTTAGATCGTCAAATTAGCGAAGCCGATTTAGACGCCATGAAGAGTTACGCCCTAGGTAGTTTTCAGATGGGCGGGCAGACAGTTGCCTCGACCGCCGGATTTTATGCTGGGCGATATTTCTGGGACGGATTTATACGAGAATATAAAAAGCAGCCAGAGTTCATTAAGCATATTTCAAGAGAGCAGATTTTTAAAGTAGCCGATGAGTTTATTAAAAATGATATCTGGGTCTTAGGCGCAGTTAGCGGCGGTGAAGAAACACAAATATTTAGACTCAATGACGAGCTAAAAAGATTGTTCGCTTAAGAGCGTACTTTGTCTCAATATTATAAATATGCTATAATATCACTAGACAATTGTTAGGAGGAAAAATGAGAATTGCTTTACTAGGGTTCGGCCTTGAAGCTCGTAGCGCATACGACTTTTTAAGAAAGAAATATCCAGCGGCTACGTTTGATATATATGATCAAAATCAGGCGAGTAAAGTTAAAACACCTTATGGTGCTGAAGTATTTTTGGGCGTGAGTGATTTTTCTTCTATCGAGGCAGATTTATTAATTCGAACGCCGGCTGTTAACCCAAAAGAATTACCGATTGGCGCTAATATTTCATCTGTTACTAACCTCTTTTTTGCTAAATGTCGTGCGCCGATTATAGGTGTGACGGGTAGTAAAGGCAAAGGCACTACGGCTAGTTTTATTGCTGAAATACTGCGAGCTGCGAACATTCAGACGCATCTTGTTGGTAATATCGGAATCCCAGCACTAGATAAAATAGATGAGATTGATGAAAGCTTAGTCGTAGTTTATGAACTAAGCAGCTTCCAACTTTGGGATTTGGTGTTTGCGCCTAAAGTTGCTGTGATAACTAACATCGAACCTGATCACCTTGACGTTCATGATGATTTTGAAGATTATGTTTCAGCTAAAATGAATATCTCGCGCCTTCAAGACTCATCTGATTATTTTATATATAATTCAGATGATGGCGTAATTAAAGATTCGGTTAAAAAACTTAAAGCTGAAAATTCAGCCAATTACATCCCATTTCCGAACAAAAAATTTGCTCACATAGAAAATGACTACTTCTATTGGGGTGATAATAAACTATTTAGCACTAAAATAGTGAAGCTTCCAGGAGCGCACAATCTAATGAATGCGCTAGCTGCGATTGACGCAACTTATAATATATTTATCGAGCGAGGCATTGATTTAAAGAATATGAATAAAGCCTGGCAAAAAGGTTTGAGTAGTTTTGAAGGCTTACCTCATCGTTTGAAGTATGTTGCTGAAAAAAACGGTGTGAGCTATTATGACGATAGCATTGCTACCACGCCGGGAAGCGCGATAGCTGCGATCAACTCATTTGATCAGCCAAAAATATTGATTTTGGGCGGTAGCGATAAAGGCGCGGATTTAACGGAGCTAGTCGATATGATCGCTCAATCAGATTCAAGTGATATTCGGAGTGTGGTTTTGATTGGTGATGAGTCTAAAAACCTTGAAAAACAATTGCAAAAACGGCAATATAATAACTTCATTAATCTTGGCCTAAACACCGACATGAACAACATTGTTAAAGTTTCTGCAGAGCTTGCTAAACCTGGAGACATTGTTATTCTAAGTCCGGCACACGCTAGCTTTGACATGTTTAAAAGTTATGCAGATAGAGGTGAAAAATTTATTAAGGCGGTTAAGGAGCTGTAATTATTATGCAAAAGACTAAAAGAATAGAAAAAGCTAAAAAAGAAGCCCAAGGCTTTAAAGAATTTATTAAAAATCAAGGCTTAGTCGGTATGGCTGTAGGTTTGGTTTTTGGGGCCGCATCGGGGACCTTGATTAAATCTTTAATTGACAATATTATTATGCCGCCACTCGGTCTTATACTTGGATCGGCTGATGGTTTAAAAGGCTTGTCGGTTTCTTTGGGTAAGACCGCTGCTGGAGATGACGCCATTTTAAATTACGGTGTTTTTCTAAATGACTTTGTCAATTTTTTAGTTATTGCATTTACGGTATATTTGACTATAAAGCTTCTAAGTAAGTTTTTCGGAGAAGACTACACATCTAAAAAATAATTATGGAAAAATTAAAACAAAGAGTTGGCCAGATTTATAAAGGGCTTGAAGAATCTGCAAATAAAATACAAATTGATAGCAAAATTCAACAAATATCGGATCTCGAAAGAGAAGTCTCTAGTCCTGAGATATGGAATAATCCACAAAATGCTAAAAATAAAACCCAACAATTAGCCAACTTAAAAAAGAATGTTCAGCCATGGTTGACTTTAAGAGTTCAAATTAAAGATATTATCGAACTAATTGAATTAGGTGATGACGATCTAGAAAAAGAGTTTATTGAGCAGATTGATTCTTTTGAGACAGACTTAAAAAATCTTAAAAGACAATTACTTTTTAAAGGTGAATATGATGATCATAACGCTACGATCCGCATAACTTCGGGCGTTGGCGGTACTGACGCTCAAGATTTTGCGGAAATGTTAGAAAGAATGTATTTGCGCTGGGCTGAGAAGAGTGACTTTAAAACTGAATCGATTGAGCGCAGTAAAGGTGAAGACGCCGGTATAAAAACTAGTGTTTTTGACGTTGACGGCTTATTTGCCTATGGTAAACTCAAAAGTGAGAATGGCGTTCACCGTTTAGTTAGGATCTCGCCTTTTAATAGTGGTGGCAGTCGAGAGACTAGTTTTGCGCTAGTTGAAATTTTACCTAAAATTGATGCACCTGAAGAGATAAGTATAGCCGATAAAGATTTAAAAATCGATGTTTATAGAAGTGGTGGCCACGGCGGGCAAAGTGTTAATACGACCGATAGCGCAGTCAGAATTACGCACCTGCCGACGGGGATTGTAGTGGCTATTCAAAATGAGCGATCTCAACTACAAAATAAAGAAACTGCGATGAGAATTTTACGTGGCAAGCTCGCCCAAATGCAGCTCGAACAGCACGTGGCAGATTTAACCCAACTTCAAGCAGGCAAAAGTGCCGAATGGGGAACTCAAATTCGCAATTACGTTCTTAATCCATACAAAATGGTTAAAGATACTCGCACTAAATACGAGGAAAAAGATATTGATAAAGTCCTAAATGGTGAAATAGAGGGCTTTATATATTCATATCTCGAAAGTCGAATATAGCTTTATCTTGTAATCAATAAAAATATTCGATTGACTTTAGATAATGTTTATGATATAATAAAAATATAAAACATATTTAAAAACAAAAAATCAAAATGAACCACAATAAATACAACACATATTCAACCCTAGATACTGTTAGCGAGATCAAAGAACTAAAAGAGCGGTTTTCTATTGATTCTATTTATTATAGCATTTTACCGTATCAGCAAGATTCTGAGGGCAATACTATGGAGATTAATGAAATTGCTACAAAGTACATCAGTAATACAGCTCGTATGATAGCTGAAGCCGACGGAAGTAGTGAAAAAGAGGGCTCATTTAAGCCAGATACAATCTTATTTTTAGATAAATCGGCTAGACCAGTTAGTTGGTTTGTGCAACGTTTTTGGAAGGATCTAGCGGTTAAAGATAGTAAAAGACCAGATTTTACTTTTTTAAATATAGATCGAACTGATATATATAATTACCTTGGAGTGCCTAATAACGATGGTCGTAGTCTTGAGACTGGCAAAATACTAACACCATTAGATTTTGATCGAATCATTAAAGATCCAGATTCGAAACATATGCTTGATGATATTATCAATGGTATTAGGGCGTATTATGTGGATGGAGATATTGACCCTAATAAAGATATAAACAAACAGATATGGTCGATGAAAACAAAACTTGACGGTAAAGATTTATTAATAGTAGATGAGACAGAGCGGAGCGGTAGTACGATGCATATATCTAAAAAATTAATGAAACTAGCAATTCCGGAAATTGGTATGATTAGAGGTGAATATTTCTGGCCAAAAGATGGCTCAGAAGTAGTTGGTTACGGTGAAGATGCTGAAGTAAAGCATGGTAGCGTTCCGATTTGGTATGACCCAAATGAAATAAAAGGGCGTGGAATTGGTGACCGTAATGAGAACTATTACAGCATGAAATATGAACGGATTCAAGACCAAATAAGTTTAAAGCAAAAATTAGGATCGATTGCATTAAGCGCTCCTATACTAAGTAACTACTCCGCGGATGGTAGATTTGAATATTCAAAAGATGATAAAGCAAAAAAGTTAGCTGACGATATTAAGCAATTGAGGACTGACTATCGAAACGGGCGTGTTTTATTGGTTCCTCCTTTTGATAATTATAGTCTAGATAGGATGGACGAAGTACTATTAAGACAAGGTATTCAACCGAAAATAGATGAAACGGGTGAATACTCTTGGGCGATGATTAGGGAACTTAAAGAAGATCGTAAGTTAGGGCGAATATAAAAAACACCCAGATTTCTGGGTGTATAGCGATCATTAACGAAGACTTAGTGAGAGAGGTAATTTATTAAGATTTTCTTCGGTGCCGCTAACGACAAAATACCGTTGGTTATCTTCATGCTTACCATACCCCTCGGCATAAAACTGGGTTCTTTTGCTAAGTTTTGCTATTTTAACATAGGTTAATATAGCGTTATTTATAGAGATTATCTGCTCTTGTCCTGTAGACTCTTCTAAGAGCTGTAAATTAATTAAGCGAGTCTTTTCTTGTGACTTGTCAAAATTAACTAGATTGTTTTTTGTCTCTATATCGTTTTTAATCGCAAAAAATGTTCTTTGCAAAACATCATCAACTCCTTTAATGGTGTAACTACAACAACCTATCATAACACAATAAATGCGACTAGTCAATCATAAAGATAAAGTATAAAAAACTTGAAAGCCTATTTTGGTTATGTTATACTAGTATAGCAATGATTTTATTAGACCGAGTCACAAAAATATATGACAAGACATCAAATCCAGCTATCAACAGGGTTAGTCTTCATATCAAGCCAAAAGAGTTTGTGATTTTAGTCGGCACCAGCGGTGCCGGTAAGTCGTCTTTGCTTAAAATGCTAACACGAGAAGAGAAGCCAACTAGTGGTAAAATTGTCGTAGGTGGTATCGATTATGATAATCTACGTGATAAAGACATTCCGCTACTACGCCGTAAAATTGGTGTAGTTTTTCAGGATTTTAAACTTTTGCCAAATAGAACTGTATTTGAAAATGTAGCGTTTGCACTTGAAATTGCTGGCATGACAAATCATGAAATAAAGGCAACTGTGCCAAAAGTTATAAAATTGGTTGGTTTAAAGGGTAAAGAGAAGAACTTCCCACACCAGCTGAGTGGTGGAGAACGGCAACGTGTGGCGATTGCTAGAGCGATTGCTCGCCAGCCAAAGATTTTGATCGCTGACGAACCAACGGGTAATTTAGACCCAAAGCATAGCTGGGATATTGTTCGATTACTGGAGAAAATTAATGACTATGGAACTACGGTTGTTCTGACTACTCATAATGTCGATATTGTAAATAAATTAAAGAGACGAGTGATTACGATTGACAATGGAAAGATCACTCACGACCAGTCTCAGGGGAGCTATAAGCAATAATGAAAAAAGGCCAAAAGGGGATCAATTCCAAAGTTTTGATGCAGCAAAAACGACGCCGTCGTAAGCTTGTTACGTTTGGTAGGATTATTAAATATGGCTTCAATAGTTTTATACGAAACGCTTGGTTGTCAGTTGCGGCAACCGCCGTGATGACAATTACGTTGATTATAATTCTTGGTTCGGTTATGGCGAGAACTGTTCTTGTTGATACGATAGACGAGATTAAAGATAAGGTTGATATTTCAATTTATTTAGACAAAGAAACTTCATCTGATAATCTAAAAAAGATTGAAAAGTCAATCATGGATCTAGATTCGGTAAAAGATGTAACTTATATATCTCCAGAAAAAGCTAGAGAGAATTTTGCTAGCAAAAACTCATCAGATGATGATATCCGCGAAGCTTTAATAGAGGCCGAGAATGAATTCTTTGGTATTTTAAATGTGAAGCTGGTTGACATTGGTGATGCTAGTGAACTAAAAAATCTTGTCGATAATGATAAGATAATACAGGACAATTTAAGTGAAGACCATCCACCAACATATGCTAGTGAGAGAAAAGAGATTATTGATAACATTGCGAGTACGGTGCAGTTCGCTGAAAAAGTTGGACTTGGAGCGGGATTGATCTTTACGGTTATTGCAAGTTTAATTATATTTAACACAATTCGAATGGCTATATTCAATCGTCGAGAGGAAATCTATATGATGAAACTAATTGGCGCAAACAAAAGCTTTATCCGAGGACCATTTATCGTTGAAGCGGTCATATGTGGTATTCTGGCAGCGGTGTTTGCGACGGCTATCGGTTACAGTGTGATATTCTTCGCTAAGCAAAAACTTGAAGCCTACGGCATCACAGTTCAGCCGCTGATTACTTTCTTGCAACAATATATAGTGCTAGTAATGATAGCCATGATGAGTATTGGGTCTATTATTGGGGTACTATCGTCAATAACTGCAACTAGAAAATACCTAAAAATATAATTGATTTTTTAAACCGTTTGTGTTATAATCTAAAAGTATAGGGGGCTAAAAATAAAAAATATGAAAAAACAACGCTATAACAGTAAAAAAATTATTATCAATAGTACGCTATCATTAGCGCTTATCGCAGCTGGCTTATTTTCTATTCAGCCTATTCAGAATGCATATGCAGATAAAAGTATTGACCAACTTACTAACGAAATTAACGCATTGCAGTCTCAAATTGATGACGCCCAATCTCAAGCAAATAACTTAAGCGAAAAGACTAAAACTCTTCAATCGGAATTAGAAGGTATTGCTAAAGAGAGAAGCGTCATTGAGTCTCAGATTAAAATATCACAAGCCCAATATGATAAATTACAATTAGAAATTTCTCAAACCGAAAAGAGCATTGAGGATAACCGTAAAGCTCTTGGCTCAATTTTGACGGAGATGTCTCTCGAGGATGATGTAACGCCTATCGAAAGAATTGCCGGCAGCGATAACATCTCCACGGCTTTAGATAGTTTCGAGTATAAAAGTGCCGTTAAAACTTCATTAACGAAGAAAGTCGGTGACATTAGAGAGTCAAAAAAGACTCTTGAAAAACAACGTGATGAAGTAAAGGTTGCGCTTGCTAATCAGCAAAAGTCTGAAGAAGCGCTAAAAAGCAAAATCAATCAGCAAAATGACTTAATCGCTAAAACAAAAGGTGAGCAAGCTGAATATGAAAAGTATGCTGAAGAGCGGGGTAATGAAAAGCTTAAGCTTCAGAAGCAACAGCAGGATGCAATTCAAGCAGCTATGGTTCCACCATCTGGTGGTGGAGGCTCTATGGTATTACCTGGTACTAGTGGCGGGTATCCTTGGAACGACTCGAATTGTTACGTTGACGCAAATGCATGGAGCCATGGTGGTATAGATGGAAACGGAACCGATGGTATGGGCTACGGGTGTCGTCAGTGTGTTAGTTATGTTGCGTGGCGTTTGTACTCTGAAAAAGGCGTCGCTGCTTATGCCTGGGGAAACGCAAATATGTGGCCATCTAGTGCTCGATCTGCTGGATTTAGTACTGGCTCAACTCCACGTGCTGGATCGGCTGCCGTTATTAGTGCGGGCGCATACGGACACATTGTCTGGGTAGATGCAGTAGATGGTAGTGACGTAATCATCAGCCAGTATAACTACTGGAATGCAGGTGGGTCGGGCTGGGGACATTACAGCAAGATGCGTGTTTCAGCCAGCACTTACGATACATATATTTATTTCTAAGATTAGTAAGACAATTATAAAACCGCCATAGACTTGGCGGTTTTATAATTTAAAAAGCTTCTGTTTGTTAGAGTTTTTTTATGCTATAATTATATAATGAAGAATAAACAAAAGAAATATATTCCGTTATCTACGGCTTTCATTGTTGTAGTATTAGGACTTGTTGTTGGATTTATTGGCGGCACGCGCAAAAATGAAATATTAGCTACATTAGGACCAGTTGTTGGTTATAATGTCGAAGATAATACTATAGATTTATCGTCAGTAGAGAACACTTACAGCGTATTACAAAGCAATTTTGATGGCGATCTTGATAAAGATAAACTAATTGAAGGTGCTTCTAAAGGCTTAGTTGAAGCAGCTGGTGATAAGTATACTGTCTATATGGACAAAGAAGAGGCGGAATCATTTAATAAAGAGTTGAGTGGAGATGTAGGTGCCGGTATTGGAGCTGAAATTGGTCTTAGAAATGATGTGCCCACAGTAGTTCGACCGCTTAAGGATAACCCAGCAATCAAAGCGGGTATCTTGGCTGGAGATGTGATTGTTGAAGTTAATGGTGAAACGACGGCAGGTTTAACTGTAGAGGAAGTGACTTCAAAAATTAAAGGCGAAGCTGGAACTACAGTTAAAATAAAGGTCTTAAGAGGAAATGATTACAAAGAGTTCTCGGTTGTACGCGAGAAGATCAATAATCCTAGCGTTGAACTAGATATAAATGGTAATGTTGCGATTTTGAAAATATCTCGATTCGATAATGAGACGGGGTCACTAGCAAAAGAATACGCAAATCAAATCAAAGATAAACAAATTTCAAAAGTTATTTTAGACTTGCGTGGTAATGGTGGTGGCTATGTGTCTGCAGCTAAAGATGTAGCGAGTTTATGGTTAGATAAAAACGCTGCAATTGTTACAGAAAAAAGTTCAGGTCAAGTAGTTGACGAGATTAAGGCTAGCGGAAATAATATATTGTTTGGTATAAATACGGTAGTACTATCAAATGAATATAGCGCTAGCGCTAGCGAGATCGTAATCGGTGCACTTAAAGATAATAAAGTAGCCACGATAATGGGCGATAAAAGCTACGGCAAGGGAAGCGTTCAGCAGCCAATTAATATCAACAATGGATCATTACTTAAGGTTACTGTTGCCAGGTGGTATACACCAAGTGGTGCTAATATAACAGATGAGGGTATTAAGCCTGATATTGAAGTTAAAATGTCAACTGACGATATAAATGCCGGAAATGATCCTCAGCTAATGGCTGCAAAGAAAGAACTAGCTAAATAGACCTTGTGTTTAAAAATGTTTTGCGGTAGAATAGAGCTATGGAAGTAAAGAAAAAAATCTTATTAGTGGAAGACGACGAAGTTCTAGCTAGTGTTTACCGAGCCCGACTTGAACTTGAAGGATTTGAAGTGAGAGAGGTTCATAATGGTGAAGATGCGCTAACTGCTACGCTTGAATACAAGCCAGACCTTATTCTACTAGATGCTATGATGCCTAAAATAAGTGGATTTGATGTTCTAGACATCTTAAGAAATACACCAGAAACTATGAATACTCGTGTAATTATGCTAACCGCACTAAGTCAGGATAAAGACCGTCAGCGAGCCGAGTCTTTAGGTGTGGATGATTACTTAGTTAAGTCGCAAGTTGTCATTGGGGACGTTATCGAACGCGTTCGCCATCATCTTGATATGGATACAGATATCTAAATTATATAATATGCCCATATAATAAAATAAGCTAGATAAATTCTAGCTTATTTTATTGGTTTATTCGACTTCTACAACTGTTCGAGGAACAGTCTTACCAGTGAAATGACCTTTTTTAATTTTTTTGAAACTTACACTTCCGCTTTTTGCAGCATGAATAGTGAAGTTTCGGCTCATGTAAGTACCATCACCAGCTAATTTAGTTGCACCAGTTTGTCGAACTAGGACTTCTCCTTCGTTGACTTTCTGGCCACCAAATCTCTTAACGCCTAAACGTTGGCCGGCGTTGTTGTGGTTGTTCTTACTTGTACCACCTGATTTAACGTGTGCCATTTTTACTCCTTATTAGTACTAATAATTCACGCGCCACAACTTGATCTTCGCGATAGTAAATTAGATCTTGTGGATTAACGCGCATAAATTCTTTCCTATTATACCCGAGTTGATCAATAAAGTCAATGAGGGGCAGATGAGAAAAATTACCGTTCTTTTGTCGCCAAGCTGGCACGCCAATACATATTTGGGTGTCTTCTGGTATTTGCTCGGCTAAGTTCTTCAAAAAGTTTGATATGATTCGATTACAGTTTTCGCGAACTTCAGATAATTTCTGTGGTGATGGCGGGGCGGAAAATGGCTGGCCTAAGTAAGTTTCACACACTACAGTCGAAAGATCTTTAGCATAGGGCCAATCATGGTCTATCGCGTCGGCCGTCTCTAAATCGCCAAGACTGCCATGCGGGCGAAAAACTTGTTCTAGCCATTCGATATTTTCTTTTGTGTAGTCGACCATTTTTGGATTTAAATCGCTACCATGAGCTTTAAAGCCCTTAAGAATCGCTTCTTGAAGCACTGTACCGGTACCACAAAAAGGGTCAAGCAGTTGCGGTGCGCCAGCATCAATTTTAGCGTAGTCACGATTCTGTAGCCAAATTTGTGGCTGATTTGGGCCTGCGCCAAGATTTACCATGGTTTGGGCAAGCTTTGGCGGCAGCATGCCAATAAACGCATCGCGTTTTGGTCGATTTTGATCTCGTTTGGCGTAAGCTGTGATATTTTGAGCGCCTTCACTAACGGCAATATAAGTTTTATTTTTATTTACGACGGCTAAAATTTCAATCTTATTATCGCTAAGACCAAGCTTGTTGTTGTGTGAGACAGCAGTCGAAAGGGCTGGTGTTTTAGATGGAATAGTTCTAACTGATACACCTTTAGCTTTAAGTTTTTGCTTGATTATTGAAGTCGTTCTTTGGATATCTGAGCTGTTGGTTCGGCTATCGTAGACAGACACTCCCAGAGTTATTTTATTTTTAGTGTCGGAAAAATCGTTAACAAAAAGATTGACTATCTTTTCGGAGATTGTTCGCCAGTCAGTTGAACTAATTTCTAGTACAACCTCACCAGTCTTAAGAATGCTACCAAAATGCGAAACATTCATTTTCTCGGTATCAATAAGACATGCATACGGCCATAAAACCTGCAGATTTTCGCCTCCATAAACGCTTTCAATTTCACCGATACCGATTGAGGGTTGTCGCCCTAAGATTGCAATTTTCATCTTAATATTATAGCAGTTTGTGCAGTAAAAGTAAAAGGGACTAATTGTTGGAGTATTTAAAATAATACTACTTATCTTTTACAAATCCGCGAAATTATGCTAAAATATAGCCAGTTTTTACGTTTTTGCTATGCGACTGCGTGTAAAAAGCACAATTACAATTTCCTCTATATTGTTAGAAAGATAGGTGGTTTGTTATGGTTAAAATATATTACAATTCTTGGTGTGAAGAGTTTAAAAAACCGTTTGGATCAATTTTAGAAAATATGCCGGTAAGATTAGTCGTTGAAGCCTCTTCTGATAGAATATTAGCAGTAGAGCTTGTGGTTTGGCAGGAAATTTTTGGTCAAACCCCGGACAGGAAATATATCAAAATGGATGAAGTTTCCGCTGGTAGATTTGAATTTTTGGGCACTTTGCTAGACTTACATGGGTTGATTTTTTATTATTTTAAGATTGACTCAGAACAGGGTAGAGTATTTTATGGTCAGAATCCGGAATTTGGTGGTGAAGGACAAGTCTATTTTTATGAAGAAAACGTAACTCCATATTCATTAACTTGTGTCAAAGAAGTTGAGAATATACCAAAATGGTTCTCTGAGAGTATTTTTTATCAAATTTTCCCAGATAGATTTTCTCGAGGCGCTGATTTTTATCTTCGAAACACTGCTAAAGATGATGTCATATTTTATGAAAATGAGAATGATACTCCGGCTTATGTGAAAGACGGGAACGGAGATATTCTAAAATGGGATTTCTGGGGTGGTACTCTGCAAGGTATCATTGAGAAAATACCCTATTTAAGAAAATTGGGAGTTTCTGCAATTTATCTAAATCCTATATTTGAAGCGAGAAGTAATCACCGTTACGATACGGCAGATTTCGAGAAAATCGACTCGCTTCTTGGTGATGAGAAGATTTTCGACAAGTTAGTTCAGTCGCTTCATGAGAATGAAATCAAGGTAATTTTAGATGGCGTATTTAACCATGTTGGTAGAAATTCGAAGTATTTTAATTATGATGGTACCCATGGTGAAAATGTGGGAGCCTATCAAAATAGCAATAGTGAACACTACAGTTGGTTTAATTTTTGTAGTGACAATGATTATGATTCTTGGTGGGGGATTAAAGACTTACCAGTAATAGATAAATATAATCTAGATTACCAAAACTACATTTTAGACATAATAGACTATTGGACTAGCATTGGTGTTGATGGTTGGCGTCTTGATGTGGCTGATGAATTACCGGACTTTTTTATCCAGAAAATTAGAACAAAGCTCGATGAATCTCAAGACAAGATTTTAATTGGGGAAGTTTGGGAGGATGCTAGCAGAAAGATATCGTACGGAGATCGTCGGAAGTATATTTATAATGGAAGCCTTCAGTCTGTTATGAACTACCCATTTAGAAATTTGATCATTAACCTGCTGAGCGGAGAATGGTCGACTGAATATTCGGCTAAATATTTAATACAGATTTTCGAAAATTATCCAAAAGAAATTTTCTTTAACTTGTTTAACAATATTGGGACTCATGACACAGAACGAATTTTGACGATATTTAAGGGTGATATTCAAAAAGTTGAATCTGCGGTTTCATTACTCATGACGCTACCTGGAGTTCCGACAGTTTATTATGGTGATGAAGTCGGACTTTATGGGGGTAAAGATCCTGATAACCGCAGAATTTTTCCTTGGAATAATCAAGACCAAAATTTTTACATGATTTATAAAAAATGGATTTCTATCCGCAAATCAAACGATGTTTTGAATGAAAATAACGAGTTCAAAGTTTTCTATAGTGGTTCAATTTTTGGTTTTGTTCGTGCCAATAAAAAGGAGTTTGCTGCTTTGGTTGTGAATTTATCTAATACTGATACATTGATAATTCCAGAAAGTCTAAACTGGCTTAACGAAGCGCCAAAGGAACTTGAAACAATCAAAGGCTACCTTACCAATAGAACGATACATGGAGAGAAAACTAAATTTTTTTCAGGTAATTTGTAAAATACTAATCTTCACTTCGGTGAAGATTTTTTTAATTCTGCCAGATTCAGGTTATATAAACTACTGATTTTGTAGTATAATAATATAAAAGAAGGGATTATAGAAGTGGATTTTGACGAATTTGATGATTTAGTTAATCTGTCTATAGAAAGTTCGATGCTAAAAAATGAACGTGTTGAGCAAATTTTTACAGTTTCGGATTTTATTGGGGTATCTAATCAAGTTTTTGAGCAAACTTTTGCGAGTGTCTTGATTGAGGGCGAGATTTCTAGTTTTAAAGTTAATCAAAAGAAATTCGTTTTCTTTGATCTTAAGGATGAAAAGTCGAGCCTCGGGTGTTTTATGACCTTATGGCAAATGAGATTTCCACTCGAAGATGGCATGAAAGTTGTAGTTAAAGCCCAACCGAAACTTACTAATTGGGGTAAATTTAGCCTAACTGTTCAACAAATAACCCCCAAGGGTGAAGGTAGTCTAAAAAGAAGCTTTGAGCTTTTGAAGAAAAAATTAACTGATGAAGGATTATTTAACGAAGATAAAAAAAGGCGTTTACCATCTCAACCAGGCAACATTGGTGTCATATCTAGCACTCAAGCGGCTGGATATGCAGATTTTATCAAGATTTTAGATGAACGTTGGGGCGGAATGAAGGTCAGAGTTGCTCATACTCAAGTTCAAGGGCTCGCGGCACCCGATCAAATTATTAGAGCACTTAAATATTTTAACCAAACGGAAGATTTGCCAGAAGTCATAGTAATCATTCGTGGCGGTGGAAGTGCGGATGATTTAGTCGCTTTTAATGATGAAGCATTAGTGCGAGCAATCGCTTCGAGCCGAGTACCGATTTTAACTGGTATTGGACACGAGACGGACGAAAGTCTGGCTGATCTTGCCGCAGACATTGCTGCAAGTACGCCAAGTAACGCGGCTCAAATCCTGGTGCCAGACAAAAAGAGTGAGTTTAAGGCTATTAATTCAAGGATCATTCGATCTGGACAAGCAATTCTTCGGGATATTCAGCTAAAAGAGCAGGCGGAGCTGCAAAAAATCAGTCAGATCAAAGACTTAATCCTGCAAAAAATAACACGTCAAACTGAAGATTTAGTAAGTAAGGTTAGAATGATTAATAGTTATAATCCTGAAATTGTGTTAAAGAGGGGTTATGCGATTATAAACGGAGAAATCGAGCTAGGAAAGATAATAAATATTGAAACTAGAGATAATATCATATCAGCGGAGGTAAAAGATGTTAGAAAAAAATGAAGTAAATAACAAATTTGATGAAATAAATAGTATTTTAAGTAAATTCGAAAATAGTGAAATCAGCCTAAGCGATGCAGCCGAACAATACGAGAAGGCAATTGAGTCAGCAAAAGAGTTACAGAGCTATTTTAATGATTTAAAAAATGAGATTATCGTTTTGAATGAAGATTTTACAAAAGAAATAAACGAAAAAGACAGTTAAAAGTGCATATTTTTGTTGTATTTATTACTACGATATTGGCGGCTAGTTTCTTACTGATCGTTTTGCGCGGCGCACCATTCGTGCCAAGCCAGAAGAAATATATTAAAGCCGCATTTGAAGATTTATACAAACCAAATAAGGACGATATCTTGTTTGACATCGGAAGTGGCGATGGGGCAGTGCTAAAGCAGGCGCTAAGCTCTGGGTTCAAGAAGGTAATCGGCTGGGAGCTTAATCCATTCCTAGTGGTGGTCTCATTACTAAGACTAAACAAGGACATCCGCAGTCAAAAAGTTCAGCTAGCCTGTAGGGATTTTCTAATCTCAAAATTACCAGATGGAGTAACGATTTTTTATTGTTTTGGGGTTGAGAGGTTTGTTCAAAAAGCAATCAAAAAAATAGAAGATTACTCTAACGATCAGCAGCGAGAAGTCTATTTTATGAGCCTAGCTTTTAAAATAAAAAATCGTGAGCCACAAAATAGCAATCAATTATATTATCTTTACAAAATATCCCCTTGCAAAAAACAACAACCATAAGTATAATGGGCGTATGAACAAGAATTTTAAACGGGGGGCCATTCAGGGCTCGACAATTGCAATTATTTTATTAGCGCTAGCCTTGATCGCGGCCGGTTCGTTTGGCATTTGGTCATTTATAAACTATCGTGAAGCTCAAACTAACCTTGATGGTAAAATTGATTTAGCGGTTTCTGAGGCCGAGAAAAAGCAGGCAGATGCTGATGAAACTAAATTTGCCGAACGTGAAAAAGAACCAAATTATGAGTTTGCGGGTGCTGCTGATTATGGTCATGTTGGGTTTATGTATCCAAAAACTTGGAGTGCCTATGTAGCTGCGGACGGATCTGACGGTAAAGATTATTTTGCATACTTACACCCAGTTACAGTGCCTCCAGTACCAACATCCAGCAAGGTTCAACAGAGATTTGCGCTTCGTGTGGCTATTTATAACAGCCCTATGGATGAAGTCTTAAAAGAATATGAAAAAGCTATTACAGCAGGCGAGATTTCATCGTCAGCCGCAATTTATAACGGCAAGAACGGCACCAAACTTGAGGGCCTATTCCCATTTTCGGGCAACAAAGACGATAGAGTTAGAGGTATAGCTGTATTCTTTAAAGTTAATGACAAAACATTAATGCTAAGAACTGACGCCGAAACTTTCAAGAGTGATTTTGATAAAATTTTAAACACTATAAAATTTGATTAATTTTTAAAAAACTGTCATTTTCTGCTATAATGTAGATATGGATAAAAGGGAGATTAATGAACTTTTGGCATACGATGCTAGCTTTTTAGTGGCTGCGCATGAGTTAAAGTCTCCACTCTCAATCATTCGCCAATTAAGTTTGATGCTTGGTGACAAAAATTCTAACCTATCAGTAAATGAAATAAAGCGAATTTCTAAACAAATTGATTTAACTAGCGAGCGCGCGCTAAGGCTGGTTAGCGATTTGACTAAGGTTGCTAAATTAGAGGATGCGATGTTCGAGCTTGAACCAATTAATGCAAAGAAAATTTGTGATGATATAGTTAGCGAGATGAATAGCGCTTTTTCGATTCACGATAGAAAAATTATTTTTAAACCGTATAGAAATCCAAAGATTACATCGAGTCTAGCTGTTGCTAATTATGATTTACTCCGATCGATTCTACTTAATTTCAGCGATAACGCTTTATATTCAGCTAAAAGCAAAACGAAAGTTGAGCTGAGTATCAATAACGTTAAAGATAAGGTTAGGATAAGTGTTCGTGATTATGGCGAAGAACTGCCTTTATCGGTTTGGCGGTCGATTAAAAAGCATAATTGTAAGCCTGTTGCGGCTAGCTCTCGGCCTCAAAGTAGTGGTTTAGGAATTTATATCGCTCATAATTTTGCTGATGCGATGAATGGCGAAATTGGTGTTGTTCGACATAAGAACGGCAATACTTTTTATGTAGATTTAAATCGTTCGGAGCAGTTGAGCTTATTATGAAAAATAATATTCAAAAGTCTGTTCTAATTGTTGAAGATAACTTCATTTTGGCGGAGAACTTTGAAAGAATTTTAAAGCATCAGTTTTGTGTCGTAAATGCAAGGTCTGCCGCATCAGCGATTGAACTCGTTGATAATAAAATACCAGATTTTATTGTTTTGGACATTCTACTTGAAGGACATTCTGCATTTGCTCTACTAAATGAACTACAGAGCTACACTGATACGTCCATAATACCAGTAGTCATATGTTCAGACTTAGCGCCTGAATTAGATCTAAACGTGTTAAAAAAATACGGTGTTCGTGAAGTTCTTGACAAATCAAAAATGCAACCCAGTGATTTATTAAAAGTTTTAAGGAGGCTTAAATATGAAGCAGAAGAAAACTTTAGCAATAGTCTTGCGCCGAACTGATTTTGGCGAAGCAGACAGAATTGTTAATCTGCTTACCCCAGAAGGCAAGGTTTCGGCGATTGCACGTGGCGCTCGTCGTCAAAAAAGCAAGTTAGCTGGCGGGATTGAAATATTTGCGCTCAATGAGGTCGTAATTGCTGAAGGCAAAGGTGATATTAGGACGATTATTTCAGCGCGAATGCGCGAATTCTATAATGAGATATTGAAAGACTTTGATCGAGCGGACTTTGCCTATGAATCGATTAGATTGATTGCACGATATAGTGAAAACGTTGAGAATGAAGAGTTTTTCAATATACTAAAAACTACATTAGAATCGTTAAATGACTTTAGCATCAGTCTTGATATAGTTAAGGCATGGTTTTATATTCATACGTATTTAGCTCTTGGTAATCAAATTGACTTAGCTAATGATTCGAATGGCAATAAATTAAAAAAAGATGGCACCTATAGTTTTGACCGGTATGATAAAACTTTCGTGCCAAGTAGTGGTCCGTATAATGCTGATCATATAAAAGCTTTGAGATTTATATCTGTTAGTGACCCAAAAAACACTTCTAGGATAAATGGCATAAGTAAAATTATGCGCGGAATCACCAATATTGTTATAGCGATTAGCGACTTTTAAACTGCTTGATTTTTAAAGATAAAAAAGCTATGCTATAAGCATGAATAAGCTTAAGCACAATTCGCTAAAAAGTGGATTTACGATTATCGAAGTAGTTTTAGTTTTAGCGATTGCTGGGCTAATATTTTTAATGGTATTTATTGCACTGCCAGCTCTACAAAGAAGTCAGCGCGATTCGCAGCGGAAAAATCAGGCTCAAACTGTAATTGATGGCGCTATAAGGAAAATTGCGAACAATAAAGGTAGTATTTTACTAGATTCAACAGGTTGGTCTATAGGGCCACTAATCTCGGGCGGCTGTATAAAAGAAGATGAAATAAAAGACCCTTCTACTGGAGAGGTGCCGACTGTTAATAGCGCAGCTTGGGGTGGATATTTATATTCAGGCTATCAAAACCTACAGGCTGGGGAATATGGCGGCGATACTGGTGGCTATTGTGACGGTAATACTCCAATTGACATAACTGGAACGGCTAACGGTAGAAGCGTCGTTTATGTATTTGGGCTTGAAGGTGGTGGACAGATTTGTGTTAGCAATATAATGAAATAAAAAGCTAGGTTTTTAGATTAAGTCTGTTTTGTGGTAAAATAGACTTAAATATTGAAAGGTAAAAATGGGAAAAAATTCAGAATTGATGGAAAAAATAGTAAGCTTAGCTAAGCGGCGCGGTTTTATTTGGCAGGGTAGTGAAGTTTATGGTGGTGCACGAGGAACTTGGGATTACGGTCCTTTGGGTGTTACGCTAAAACGTAAGATAATGAATGAATGGTGGAAATTTTTTGTTGAAGATCGCGACAATATGTATGGTGTTGATGCGGCTATTTTGATGAATCCGAAAGTTTGGAAGGCAAGTGGCCATGTTGCAACGTTTTCCGATCCTTTAGTGGAAGACTTAAAAACTGGTGAGCGCTACCGTGCTGATCATTTACTAAAAGATGCTGGAATTGAAGCCGAAGGTTTATCCAATCAAGACATAACTTTTAAAATCCGTGAAAACAATATCAAATCTCCTGAAGGCAATGAGCTAAGCGAAGTTCGGAGTTTTAATATGATGTTTCAGACAAATGTTGGCGCAGTTGTAGATGAAAATTCAATTGCATATCTTCGCCCAGAAACGGCTCAAGGAATTTTTACAAACTATAAAAATGTTATAGATTCTTTCTATCCAAATTTACCCTTTGGTTTAGCTCAAACTGGTAAGGCTTTTCGCAATGAAATTAGTCCGCGTGATTTCATCTTTCGTAGTCGCGAGTTCGAGCAAATGGAGATTGAATATTTTATAGATCCTAAAACTTGGCAAGAAAACTTTGAAAAACTACTGGCTGATATTCATGAATTCTTGGAGGAAAAAATGCATCTGCCAAAAGGAATGATACACGAGCTTGAAGTCCCAGAGCAAGATAGGGCTCATTATTCTAAGAGAACAATCGATATTGAATTTGATTACCCAATTGGTAAAGAAGAACTACTAGGACTTGCTTATCGAACCGATTTTGATCTAGGCAATATTCAGCGCGAAAGCGGTAAAAGCATGGAATATACAGTAAAAGGCACGAATGAAAAATTCATTCCGCACGTGATTGAGCCAAGTTTCGGTGTTGAGCGCATGGTGATGGCTGTCTTGAGTGCTAGCTATAAAGAAGAAGAAAAAGACGGTAAAGTTCGACCATATCTTGCACTGCCAGAAAACCTAGCTCCAATTAAAATTATAGTCGCGCCACTACTTAAAAATAAGCCAGTTTTAGTCGAAAAAGCTCGTGAGATATATGCACTGATAAAGAAAAAGTACAGTAATGTCAGCTTTGATGACAGTGGTAAAGTTGGCAAAGTATATGCAAAGGCCGACGAGATTGGTGTGCCAAAGGTTGTAGTGATCGATTTCGATACAATCGAAGGCGACGGGCTCGTAAGTCTTCGTAATCGTGATGATGCTAGCCAAATCAGGCTAAAACCCGAAGATATCTAAAAATTATCCTTGATAAACAAGCTCAACCATGATAAAATTGAACTAGATTTATTAGTTTTATTTAAAGGAGAGATATGAAGATTAAGGGCTCGCACTCTAATCTGTCGACTTTTTTAAGTTTTAGCAAGCTTAGAATTTTTGACATAAAAAATAATATAAAATATTTATCGTTTATAGTTCTACTATCTGTAGGAGTGGTTTTTGCGGCCATTAATAAGCCGGTAGATGCCTACGGTGCAGGTGATTTTGTGATTGAAATTGACACTTCAAAGGGAGATAACCCCAGTTATGCTATTCCAGTTGGGTTTTATTCTATGAATTATTCGGTTGATTGCGATAACGACGGCGTTTTGGAAGCTACCGATCAAACAGCATCTTATACTTGTACTTATCCGTCTCACGGAATTTATACGATTGCTATATCTGGTAATTTTCCACATTTTTATAATGGTAATGTTGCTACAGACAATAATCAAAAAAAGTTAATAGACGTTAAACAATGGGGCAGTCAGGTATGGAAGAGTCTGTCATCAGCTTTTTATAATGCTTCAAATCTTGATATTTCCGCTACAGATACTCCTAATCTTTCCGAGACTACAAGCTTAGCTTCTATGTTTATGAATGCGAGTACTTTCAATGGGGCGCTTAATGGATGGAATATAAGTAACGTTAAAGACTTGAGCTATATGTTTTTTGGCGCCTCATCATTCAACCAGCCGCTAAACAGTTGGGACGTATCTCAAGTTGCCAACTTCTATAGTATGTTTTATGGTGCTAACACCTTCAACCAGTCATTAGATATTTGGGATACTTCTAGCGCGCGACAAATATGAGCTCTATGTTTTATAATACCTCATCATTCAACCAACCTCTAGATAATTGGGATACTGCTAAGGTTACAAATATGAGCTCAATGTTCTCTGGGTCTGACGCATTCAATCAATCCATAAATAATTGGAACGTTTCGCAGGTTTCGTATTTTAGCGGCATGTTTTCCTCTTCGTCTGCTTTCAATCAGCCTCTTGACAATTGGAATACCGCTAGCGCTACAAATCTAAGCTATATGTTTTCTAATTCTACTGCGTTTAACCAGTCTTTGGCGACCTTCAACATAGCCAACGTAACTAATGCTACCAGTATTTTAAACTTATCAAGTGTATCGACTAATAATTATGATATGACTTTGGCGGCTTGGTCTCAACAAACTGTCGTTCCTGGAGTTTCTATGTCGGCTCAGCCAACTAAATATTGTAATGCTAGTGCAAGAAATGTGCTGACATCCGAACCTAATAACTGGACTATTACAGATGGTGGTCAAGCAAATGCCGCCGATTGTCCACTTGAAGTCGAGATTAGCCTAAGTAGTAATGAAATATTATCTACAGAGACAACCCCTTATACCGTTGGGCACTTTAACCTTAGCGGGCAGGTAAATCCAGACGAGGCTTATATCTATACTTTGCTTGGTGATGGTGCAGATAATAGTTCGTTTATAATTGAAGATAATAGCCTAATTTTAACTTCTCCTATAAATTACCCACAAAAAATAAATTATGAAATAACTGTTAGAGTTACCGATTTTCAAGGTTCTTTCCATGACCAAACTCTTAATATGACTGTGGTAGACGGCAGTACGCCAGAACCAGAACCTACCCCAACACCCGACCCTATCGATCCTGATAATGGCGATAACTCAAGTGAGGCTGATAGTGATATAATTGCACCAAATACAGGCTTTAAGCCGTCGGTTACTATTGGAAATGCGCTAATCTTGATAGTTGTGTTTTTGGGTGGAGTGTCAGCCGTAATAATGAGTAAAGTTAAATCAGTAAAGATTTACCGAAATAAAAGATGAATGATAACGCTCAGGTTATAACTTCCGCGCAGAATCCGCTAATAAAAAATTTAGTTCAATTATCCAGCCATCAAAGCGTTCGTAATAGGCAGGGTTTGACGCTTCTTGAGGGTGTACATTTATCAAAAGAGTACCTGTCTAGAGTTGGGGCGCCGGAAATTTGTCTAGTGGCTAATGATAGGTCTAATCTAGAGGTTATTGAAATCATAAGAAAATGCAGAGAATTAGGCGTTAGGATTATTGAGATTGATAGGCGTATATATTCAAAAATTAGTCCAGTTATAGAAGGTATTGGCTTGATGTTCGTAATAAAAACCCCAGCCAGTAAAACAATGGACCCAAACTGCAATACGGTGATATTAGAAAATATTCAAGATCCAGGCAATTTAGGCACAATTCTTCGTAGCGCAGCAGCAGGCGGAGTTGAACAAATTATTTGTTCAAGCGATACAGCTTCGGCTTGGGCGCCAAAAGTGTTACGGGCTGGCATGGGTGCTCATTTCAACTTAAATATAATTGAAAATCAAGATTTAAAATTGGCTATTTCTCAGTTGAGAATTCCGATTTACGCCACTAGTTTATCAGCCGAAAGTTCGATTTATAGTGAAGACTTATCGGCGAATTCAGCTTGGATTTTTGGCAACGAAGGCAAGGGGGTATCGGATGAATTACAGAATTATGCAACTAAAAAACTCATAATACCGCAATCAAATAAGATTGAGAGTCTAAATGTAGCAATGGCTGCAACAATTTGTATTTTTGAAAAACTACGACAATCTAGCATGAATAAAACTTAATGATATCGGCCCAAAGGCTGACTAACTTGCAATTAACTGTGTATTACTGTATAATATGGATTGCTTGAGTAAATAGCTGTAATTCGGCTTTTGCTAGGAGTAATTTTAAAATAGGAGGTCGATATGTATGAATGCAGTCGACAGTGTTGAGAAAGATTTAAGATCTGAGGCTTTCGTATTGATTGTTGCCGGCGGGATTGGTTCTCGTTTAGTCGGTATTGGTTCTAATGACGTGCCAAAACAGTTTACGATTTGTAATGAGTTTGGTGAAACCTGGATACAGGTTACAGCAAAAAGATTTTTGGGTTTTGGCATACCAGCCAAAAATATTGTAGTTATCACTACTAATGATGGACAAACAAAGTTAGCAGAAGAACAACTTATTGGGCTGGGAGTTTTTAGCTCGAGAATTCATCAAATAGCTAATAATTACGATTATGCAGGAGCGATGATTAAGGGCGCGGAATTTATTAAACGAATTAATAATGATGCCATAGTTATCAATACTCCCGCCGATCAACATATTATTGCAGATGAAAACTTTTACCGAACTATAGGAAGAGCTATAGACGCAGCAGCTAGTGGTCTACCGATATTAATAGGGGTTCGCACAACTGATTTGAATTTAATGAAAGGCTGTGGTCATGCTATATACTCTAATACTGATTTAGGGGAAATAAAAAAAGTTATTGGATTTATCGAAAAGCCAAATGCCGAAAAAGCAAATGAGCTTTTAAATTCCGAAAATTCGGCTTTAAATACGGGGATAAACGTATGGTCGCTGGAAACTCTTTTTAGCCAGTCTAAGGATATAATCAGTAATAAACGCAAACTTGATCTTGAAAAAGTAGACCAAGCAATACATAGAAAGGAAGCTGAATATATAAATCGCAAAGAATCTCGTCATGATGAAATAATTTCGTTAGACGCGAATAGTAAATTAACTAATTACATAACAACAGAAGCTACGGCAAAAATAACCCAAGACATCTTATCTGAAGTAAAAGGCTGGAGTTTAAAAACTGATGAGTTGATGGAAGTATTTGATAATTTACACGTTGCAGTCGGATCATTCGTGTGGGAAGATTGTGGCACATATAGTAGTCTATATAAGGTTCTTAAAAAAACGCCTGAAGATAAAAATGCAAAAATTGGTGGAGGCCAATATTATTCTAAATATTGTAAAAATAATTTATTCTTTGTGGCCGAAGGTTATTGTTTGACTACGTATGGAGTTAGTAACTCATTTATTGCAATTAATTCTATAGCTAGTAAAACGGTTGTTGTAGTTGGCAATATGGAATATTGTCAACTAGTTAAAGAGTTTGGTGAGAAGCTTGGGGCTGGTACTCTTGATTCATATTCATACTCAATTGAAAGCAAGAACAACCACCTTCAACGAACTATGGTTGAGAACTTGATCGTATGCTTTGTCGGCATAGACAATCACTCTGTTTCGTCATTTAAAACTCCTCAAAATGAAATTATCATATCAATATCAAATGATATATATGATAAATAAAGTCTAGCTTAGCTAGGCTTTTTTAATAATTTACGCTCTAAGTAAGGGTAGCTTGCGTTGAAATTTATGCCTGAAGATGATATAATATAATTATGAAATTGGTCATAGTAAAAGCAAAAATTACAGATAAAATAGATTTATTAAAGAGAATATCAGATACGGGCCATCAATTTGGCCGAGTTGTTTTTCAAAACGACAGGGTATTCCTACCAAGAGGGCATAAAGTTAATCGAAATTTACCAAAATTAATGATTAGGACTGAAATTATTGATCCAAAGCGCAAACCTTGGTATCAACTAATTCAAAAACGTCATATTGATGTGGAGAATGTTGATTTAGTTCATACTACGCCAGTATTAAATTATACTGAGACCGCTCACATTGTTCAGCAATTGGGCTTTGAATTGCGAGCTGAAGTTATCCGCAATCGTCAAAAACTACAGATTGAAGATACTATTATATATCTCGACGATGTTGATGAATTGGGTAGCTATATTAAAATTGAACGCGAAGTTAAAAAAGGGCAAGATATCGAAACTGTCCGCAAGGAGCTTTGGGAGGTTTTAAAAGTTTTTGGAGTTGATGAATCTCAGGCTGAACTAGATACTTATACAGCTCAAATTTTAAAATTAGATAAATAGCTTTTTATTAGATTATAAATATCCGCGAAGATTTTGACGCTTTCGCGGATATTTTATGATAAAATATAATATATGGAAGAGGGAAATAAGCAAACTGACAATAGCGCTAACAGTAGTGCGTCCGAAAATGTAGATATTTTTCAATGGGCAAATCTGACCGACGGGGTAAAGAATGATCTAGAAGTAGAATTTTTCTTATTCAATAAGAACTTTACACCATACACAACGAGTTTTTCGAACGATTTAAACAATCAAATCAAACCACTTTTTTTGTTTGATATTATAAATTTTGTAAACATGGGTGCGGGCACTGGGCTTAGCGTTCATGATTATGAGCTAGATGGAGATTCAAGTAAGGATATACTTCTAAGAACTGAACTTGAGAAGGTTGGTCACGCTGAGACACTAATTCATCTGATCGAGACTCAATATTCGGATATCGTTGAATTTTCTGAAAGCGAGCACGAATTTAAACGCATGAAGGGCGTAATGGCGCGTTTTACAGATAAAGAAGGCAAGAAATTTTATATAGCCAAACAAATCTCACAGGGCCAAGTTTTGCGAGGAGCGACTGCTTGGGAATTTAGAGATGGTAAATTTGGCCAGTTTGAGCCTGAATTTGGGCTAAAAATACAGCCAGATAATCAAGTATTGATTGTAGATAAAGATATATTTATTTTTAACCAAAGTAAATTTGAAAAACTATTTAATTATGACTACAAAAAACAGGTGATAGCTGATAAAAAAGTAGCTGAGATCGAACAAAAGTATAAACTATCATTTCCTGACGGACTAGACCTTCAGAGTTTAGTGCGCGACAGGCGCAAAACAGCTAATAAGCTACAAAAAATGGATGATATCGGCGAGATTAGCCAAGATAAGGTTATTGAATACGCTGACGAGATGCAGCTAGAGCTCATGACTGACGATAATGGTGCAATCATCATCATGGATGGTAACGATCTGGACGTGTTTGTGAATTTGATCAATGAAGATTATATCACTAGTGAAATGACAGGTCGTCGGTATGAGATTAAAAGTAAAAAATTACTCGATGAGCCCGATGGCGAACCTCCACGAATGATCGGCGAATAAAAAGATTAAAAGGAGAATTGATTGAAGCAAGCTTTGGCGCTAGAAATAATGCTTTCTGGTGAAAATGTATTTTTGACGGGTGCTGCAGGTAGCGGCAAGACTTTTGTTTTGAATCAATTTATTAAACTATCAAAACGTGCTGGCAAAAAAGTAAGTGTTACAGCTACAACCGGTCTTGCGGCGACGCATCTTGGCGGTACAACCATTCATTCTTGGAGTGGTATGGGTATAATGGACTTCTTGCCAGCGAAATTTGTTGAAAATCTAAGCAAGGGCAGGCGTGAAATCATTGAGAATACCGATACTCTCATTATTGATGAGATATCTATGCTGCATGATTTTAGGCTGGATATTATAGATGAAATTTGCCGGCTAGTTCGTAAAAACGACACACCATTTGGTGGGATACAAGTGATATTATGTGGTGACTTTTTTCAGTTACCACCTATAAATCGCGGTGGTAGTCGGTTTGGCGGGTTTGTTGTGTCGTCAAATGTTTGGCAAGAGATGGATTTAGCCATTTGTTATTTAGACGAGAACTTCCGTCAAGGCGAAGATGATGATTTAACTGAAATTTTAAATGCATTACGTGCTGGCGATTTACGCCGACGGCACGCAGAGAAACTGCTTTCGAGAGTTGACACTATACCCGAAGATGAAGAAAATTTGACCGAACTTCATACGGTTAATATTGATGTTGATAAAATAAACGAGCGACGATTAGAAGAGATTAATAGCGACGAAATTTTTTATACACAAAATACCACTGGTGCTAAAAATTATGTTGAAACTCTACAAAGATCAGTGCTCGCACCACCCTTATTGCGTCTCAAAAAAGGCGCCTTAGTTATGGCTGTGAAGAATGCACAGAGCAAACAATATGTGAATGGGTCAATTGGTAAAGTTCTGGATTTTGAGCCGATGACCGAGTATCCGGTGGTGAAATTTAGAAACGGTCGAACCGTCACCGTTATGCCTGAGGCATGGGAATTAAGAGACGGTGATAAAAAACGAGCGGGTATCGCCCAAATACCGCTACGCTTAGCATATGCCATTACGGTTCATAAGAGTCAAGGTATGACTCTTGATGCGGCGAAAATCGACCTCAGGAAGGCTTTCGTTGAGGGAATGGGTTACGTGGCACTTTCGCGCGTAAGATCGCTAGAAACGATGTATTTAGCTGGAATAAACCGTATGGCGCTACAAGTCAGCCCAGAAGCTCAGAACATCGATACTTATTTAAGGAGTGAAACAAAAAAAGCTGATACAAAGTTTGCTCATTTAGAAGTAAAGGCGGTTACAAGAGCTGAAAAAGAGAAGAATCTGGCAGACATAGAAAATAAAACCGGTAAGGAATCAGGCTCTTCTGGTTGGTCTGAAAAGATTGATAAAATGCGCGAACAGTATCCGAACGCATATAAGCCATGGAAGAAGTCCGATGACGAGGACTTAAAGACGGCTTTTAGGAATGGCGAGAGTGTAGCTGATATGAGTTTGAAGTTCGGACGTCATAAGGGTTCAATTGTTATGAGGTTAAAAAAACACTTTGGCGAAGATGTTTCTGCATAGGTTCTGAAGAATGTGAGGTTCACCCCCCCCTTGCGTTTTTTAGTAAAATTAAACTATGAATAAGCTAAAGTTTAAACCAACCACAACTAAACATAATAACAACACTAACAATAACAACCAACTCACTCCAGAACTAAACCACCATCTTATTCTTAGTCGGCGCTCAAGGGCGCTAGCCCAAGCTTTACCCACTCAAGCAAGAAAAAGTAATAGTTCTTCACAAACTGCAACTAATTCTCAAACTAACCCCCAAACCAACCCAGCCTTCACAATAATAGAAATAGTCCTAGTCCTAGCAATAGCAGGTCTAATATTGCTAATTGTATTCATAGCTCTACCAGCATTACAAAGAAACCAACGAGATACGCAGCGAAAGAATGATATGGCTACGTTCGCTAGTGAACTAAATAATTATGCAGCCAATAACAGAGGTAAGTATCCAGATGTGAGCGGATATTCATCTAATGCGGTTACGTCAACTCATGCTCCTGAACTCTATAATTTCGCAAAAAGCTATCTTAATTGGCCAGGCGCTTGGTATGCTGCTAATGAGAATGAGTCTTTTGTTGATCCGAGCATTGGTGGGGGATACACTATAGCAGTGTTTGGCGGTATGAATAGTGTATCTTATGATTATGCTGCTGCAAGACCCTACATTATATATTACGCTAACGCCAACCAGCGTTGTTCTCGATCTGGTGAAGATCCTAAAACTGGCGTAGCTTCAACCGGCTCGATTATGTTGTATCAAGGGCTAGAGAGTGGCGGCGTTAATTGTGTTGACGTAAGGTGATTACATGAATATTCGACCAATTAATATAAACAAGTTGAAAAAAATTTAAAAAGATGCAATAATGTAGATATTCCAGTTGAAAGGAGGGGTTATTATGAATAACCCTAAAAGCAAAAAGGAAAGTACCCGAGAGTATTGTAAGAATACAGCTACACGCGCCGAAAGATTGGCGTGGCAAGAGGCAGCGTATATTGAGCGACTCAAAAGGGTTTATGTTGCCACATACGAATTATTCGGAGTCCGTATACCAGAACTGAAACGTGAGCTCCATCGCTATAAGAAGTATAATGACGAATTAAAACGTCAAAAACATCTTGAAAATAAGCAGCACTCTGAAAACTAGAGCGCATAACTCTTTAAAAGTTTAGTACATTTGAAACCTAACCACCCTATATCTTCCAGGGGTGGTTTTTAATTTATGCGCACATCGTTCAAGAAAAAACAATAATGCAAGAATTATAAATATTGTCAAATAGGGAAATATAATAAAATGATATTATGTCAAGCGAACAAAGATGTGGCTAAAAAATACAGATTGTTGTGTAATAATAAGCTCATGCACTATTGACTTTGTGGTTAATATATGATATATTGTAAACATACAAAACAATAATGATCAAATAAAACAAGAGGATTAAGATGCCAAAAACAAACAAAAAAACTGTGGAAAAAACAAAAAAAGTTGTTAATAACGAAACAAATATAAAGAAAGCTAAAACTTTACTAACTAATAATGGTATTGCTATTGCTGAAGATGGAACAGTTGTAGTTGATCAAACTGTTCAGGATTTTAGAAGTGCAGTCTTAGTAGTGTCTCTTGCAATTAACCTTGTAATTCTAATTACTTGGATTGTTTTACAGCTTACAACTCAATATGATGCCGCACTTTTACAAGCATTTTTAAGTCGATAGAAGTTGTATAATTTACAACAAGCCTCAACTTGTGGAAAAGTTTGAATAATCTGTTATAGTATTTGCTTTTCCACAAACTTGTGGAAAAGTTAGTATGTGAACTTGATATTTTGTCAAAAAAAGGTCTTGATAAAAAAAAGGATAAACGGTAAACTGAAGTCAGTGGATACAGCACAAGACAGAAATAAAAACCACTAAACAAAAATAAAAGCACATTAAAATAATCATGTAATTTTAGTTTGAGGTCAACTACCTGATGGTTAGGCAACTGGACAATTGCCAGAAACCAGGATAAAATAATACTGGAGTACATTCTAACCTCCCAAAAAATAAAACTCCACCTCATATATAAGTCTCTCAAACGGCTAATATGGTTCACCAATGGTCAACCACAACAAGCCTAAAACTTATAAATAAAAAACAAAAACAACACAAAAAACAAACAGCTTAATCATCAGATAGGTGACTTCAAATGAAAAATTATATGAAAAAATCAGTTCACATACCAGTTTTACTAGACGCAACCCTAACCGAAATGACTCCAACCAAAGGTGATAATTACCTTGATTTAACAGCCGGATACGGCGGTCATGCGCGGGCTTTTTTGTGTATTACGCAAAATTATAAAGAATCGGTGTTAGTGGATAGAGATGAAAATGCGATCATCACCCTTAGCGATATAAAAGAGCAAGGTGTAGAGATTTTGCATATGGATTTTTTATCGGCTGCGCAACATTTAGTAAAAAATGGTAGAAAATTTGACTTAATTTTAGCAGATTTGGGTGTATCGTCGCCTCAGCTAGATATTGCTGAGCGCGGTTTTTCGTTTCAAAAAGAAGGTCCGTTAGATATGAGAATGGATCCCGAGCAGGATAAAACTGCAGAAACTATAGTGAATCACGCAAATAAAAATGAAATTATTCGAATTCTGGTTGAATATGGTGAAGAGAAACGAGGTTTTGCTGGGCGTATCGCTGATGAGATTATCCGCGAGCGTAAGATTAACCGAATTACTACAACCAAACAACTTGCTGATTTAGTTTTAAGCGTGCATAAGGGCAGATGGCAAAAACCCCATCCGGCCACACGCACTTTTCAAGCTATCCGCATTGCGGTAAACGATGAGCTTGGTCAAGTTGAAGAGATGTTGAAACTACTACCTCTCTTAACAAAACCATCAGGTCGGGTTGGAATTATAACTTTTCATAGTTTAGAAGATCGAATCGTGAAGAATTACTTCAAGAAAGATTCGCTCAGTGGGCTAGAATCAAAGTTTGAAATTCTAACTAAAAAACCCTTGAGTGGTGCAATCAACGACGCTAACAATCCGCGATCTCGAAGCGCAAAGCTAAGAGTGAGCAATCGAAAATAAACATAAAAAGGAGGCGAGATGCCAAAATCAATCAAAGTAACTTACGCACAAGAAACAGCTCGCGTAAAGGTTCACTTTAAATAATATAAAAAGTGAAATACTAGCTTTCATAAACCGCCCAGCCGTTTTACTGGTTGGCTCGGGCGGTTTATTTAGCTATTTAAAAATATTAAAATTTAAAATAAAAAGATAGATATGCAAAAAAATAGAACAGCAACGTATGTAAATCGCAGACAGCAGAGTTGGTCGCAGCCACAGACGCAAGCCTATGGCCGCAATCGCAATATGGCAGTTTTTCAGCCAAGCGCAAAGCTAGGTCCGGTTGCTCACACTATTTTAGTAGCATTGATGATCCTTGTCCTTGGGCTAATTTACTTAACTCAGGCTACAAAACCAACCAGTTATGGCTATGAAGTTCAGAAAATCGATGCTGAGATTGCAGAACTAGAGAGTAAAAAATCGGATTTAGAGGTTGAGAATGCGCGATTGACAGCTTTGGAGTCTATTGAAAATAGCAGCGTTGCTAAAGAAATGACAACACCTGAAACTGTGAATTATGCTGATTAAGCTTTTTTCTGTAAAATATGGTAGAATAAAGTAATGAAATCTAAACTTAAAAAAATGAGTCGAACGAATATTCTTGGTTTGGCTCTTCTTTTAGCTTTTTCGGCAATCGTGGTCCGGCTTTTTCAGCTTCAGATTATTGATAATGAAAAATATCTAGCGCTTGCTGATGCGGAGCAGATGAAACGATTTGAAATCCCAGCTCAAAGAGGTCTTATTTATGCTATGGACGGTAAAACTCCAACCAAGCTAGTCATGAATGAATCAATCTATACGGTTTTTGCTGACCCGCAAATGATCAAAGATGATGAAAAATCTGAGATAATTAGCAAAATAAAAGAGGTTGCTGGTGGTAATGTCCGCGATGGATTTGAATCACTTTTAGATAAAAAAGAATCTAGATATCAGATTTTAGCGACTAAAATTAGCCGCAAGCAGGCCGAAATGATTAAAGAGAGTGACTTTACTGGAATCGGATTTCAGGAGACTAGCCAACGTGTTTATCCGGAAGGGCAATTAGCTAGCCAGGTACTTGGTTTTGTCAACTCTGAAGGTGGTCAATATGGCATTGAAGGCGCTTTAAATGACGAGCTATCTGGTAAAGATGGCCAGCTGAAAACTGTAACTGACGTCTCAGGCGTGCCGCTTACGATTGGCTCAAGAGATATCGATACTCCAGCTGAGGACGGCAAAAACGTAGTGCTTTCGATTGATCGTAACATTCAAGCTCAAGCTGAGAAGATCTTAAAAAATAAGCTTGAATCATCTGGGGCTAAAGATGGTAGTGTCATTGTGATGGATCCGCAAACCGGTAAAGTAATGGCGATGGCGAACTACCCAACTTATAATCCAGCTGAATTTTCGACAGTAACCGATGCGTCGGTATTTACGAACGGTACTACGACGTCAGCTTACGAAAATGGATCGGTTATTAAAAGTCTAACTATGGCCATGGGGATTGACACCGGAGTTGCTAGCCCAAGTGACACTTACTACAATAAAGATTTCGTCGAAATTGAAGATAGAACTATAAAAAATGCAGTATTGGGCCATACGGGAATGATTACATTTCAGGCTGCCATGAATTACTCGCTTAATACCGGAATGGTTGAGATAGCCAGCCGTCTTGGCGGTGGTCAAATTAATAAAACTGCTCGAGATACGATGTATAATTACTATCATGATCGGTTTGGGCTTGGCGAGAAGACGGGTGTTGAAGTTTATGAAGAGAAGGGAACGGTTATTTCTCCAGAAAATGCCGAAGGTAATGCGGTTAGATATTCAAATATGAGCTTCGGTCAGGGAATGAATACAACTATGATTCAAACCGCCAGTGCGTTTTCTTCGATAATAAACGGAGGGACTCTATACAAAGCTAGCGTCATAAATGGCGAAATTACGTCTAGCGGGGAATATAAGCAAGCTGACGCTGAAGTTCGCCAAGAAAACGTTGTCAAGTCTACGACTAGTGATCAAATTAGAGATGTGCTTGTGATGGCTAGAAATTCAGTTGGCACTACTAACGATCTAGCAGGCTACCGAGTAGGAGGAAAGACTGGAACTAGTCAGACAATTGAAAACGGTGTTTATGTGGACGATCAGACGATTGGTAGTTATTTAGGTTTTGGTGGTAATAATACTCCAAAATTTGTTATAATGGTGGCAGTATCGGGCGCTGGTCAAAACCTACAAGGAGCACAGGATGCTGGACCGATTTTTACCGAGCTTTCAAACTGGATGCTAACATATTTAAAAATTCAACCGGAAGGATAACATGGAAAATTTAACTCACAGAATGACAGACGCAGCCCTATTTAGCTTAATGGGTTTTATACTGGCGATGTTGATTACGCCAATCTATACCCACTTTGCTTATAAATATAAATTTTGGAAGAGACAACGCAGTTCAGCGGTAACTGGTGAAAAATTACAGATATTTAATAAACTCCATGCTAAGAAAATGGAACGACATATACCAACTATGGCTGGATTGATCGGTGTTATCGCAGTTATTATTGTTACCTTAATATTTAATTTAGATCGAGCTCAGACTTGGTTGCCACTTGCCGCTTTAGCTGGGGGAGCTGCGATTGGTCTAATCGATGATATTTTGAATGTTTGGGGGCATGATATGAAGAACGCTGGATTACGCGCACCTGTTAAGTTTGCAATGATAACTGCGCTTGGTTTATTTCTAGGCTGGTTTTTCTACTATAAATTAGGTCACACGATGTTGTGGGTACCATTTGTTGGTAGCTTTAATATCCATTGGTTAATGATTCCGCTATTTGCGTTCGCTGTGGTGGCTAGCGGCAATGCTGTTAATATTTCTGATGGTCTTGATGGCTTAGCGGGCGGTTTGCTAAGTATGAGTTATGGTGCATTTGGGTTAATTGCTCTAGTTCAGGGGCGATATGGGCTGTCTGCCTTTTGTTTCACTGTTTTAGGGGTGTTGCTAGCTTACATTTGGTTTAACGTTTACCCAGCACGGTTCTTCATGGGTGACGTAGGAAGTTTTGCTTGGGGCACATCTTTAGGGGTTGTGGCGATGCTAACAAATTCACTACTTCTTCTACCTGTAATTGGAATTTTGTTTGTGGTTGAAGCTGGCTCGAGCGTAATCCAGATATTTAGCAAAAAAGTATTCAAGCGTAAAGTCTTTATCTCAGCACCAATCCATCATCATCTTGAAGCAAAAGGTTGGGAAGAGACAAAAATCACAATGCGCTTTTGGGTGATATCTGCCGTGTCTGCCTTTGTGGGTGTATTATTGGTTCTTATGGGCGGCGGAGCAGGGGGAGCAGTCTAAGATGACGCAGCGCGGTCGTAGCAATAATAATTCAAGCCGAAGGACTAGTTATCGTGGTTATGAAAACAGCAAAAAAGTAGTCAATAATCAAAGTATGGTTATTGAAGGACTTTTTGGACTTTTTGATTTATATATTAGACAACCGCTAAAAAATGCCTGGAAATTATTAAATGACTCGAAGAAACCCGACTTAGAAGGCTTTAAAAACACTCGAAAGCACCGACCAGATTATCAGATTTTATTATTTATGGGCTTACTAATGATGATTGGTCTAATAATCATGTACGCAATCGGTCCGCAGCGAGCGAACGTGTTAAATGCCTCCTACGGCACCGATTTTTACACGGATTCATACTTTTTCATAAAACAGCTAATTAGTCTCGGCTTAAGCTTATTTGCTTTTTTCTTAATGGGCAAATTACCGCTTGATAGGCTTTATAAAAATTCAGGGAAGATTTTAATATTGGGCTATGCAAGCTGTTTGCTACTAGCAATATTTGGATTTCTTAGTGTGCCATTAGCTAAATGTGAGCTAGGCGCGTGTAGGTGGTATAATTTAGGCCCACTGGGCAGTATTCAGCCGTCAGAGTTTCTGAAATTAGCTTTGCTATTATCCCTGTCTGTATTCCTTGGCGCTAAAGCTGCCACTGGTAAAATCAATAATTTTAAAGAGACGCTGCTGCCCGCAGGCCTGTTGATTGTGTTTGCTATGGTTATAATTGCGGGCTTTCAAAAAGACCTAGGCACCGCTGTTTCGGCGCTTGCGATTGTGGCAGCTCAGCTAGTAATGGCTGGCTTAAACAAAAAGAATATTATGCGGTTAGTGGCTGCGTTTGTGGCAATGATGGTATTATTTATTGTGATTGCTCCACACCGTTTAGCGAGGATTGCGACCTTTGGTACGGAAGATTGTAGTCAACTGTCTTCAGAAGAAAGTGCTGGTGATTACCATATATGCCACGCAAAGATTGCAATTGGTTCGGGTGGACTATTTGGTGTGGGCATCGGTAACTCCGTGCAGGCTACAGGATATCTGCCTGAAGCAATCAATGACTCAGTATTTGCAATTATGGGAGAAACATTTGGCTTTATCGGGCTAATCGCCATCCTGTTATTATTTTTGGCACTACTATTTAGGGTACTTCATGCAGCATCACATATAGAAAATCCAGCCAGTAGGGTCTTTGCTGCTGGTGCATTTGGCTGGTTGGCAGTTCATGTCGTGATGAACGTTTCGGCGATGATTGGCTTAATTCCACTAACTGGCATCACTCTACCATTGCTTTCTTTTGGTGGAACGAGTATGATATTTATATCAGCGACATTAGGTGTAGTTTTTAATATTTCGAAGTACACTTCGTTTACAGAAATTGATGATTTTAAGGAGGGAACAGATGAAAATCTTAGCAGCAGGCGGGGGATCGGGCGGCCACGTTATTCCAGTCGTCGCCGTATTTAAAGAGTTACTTGCTGGCGATAAAAACGGATCGATCGAGATTCGGTTTTGGTGTGATAAAAAATTTAGACCACAAGCCGAAAAAATCATAAAAAATGAATTTGGTGATAAGATAAAAGTCGATTCAATCCTAAGCGGTAAGCTCAGAAGATATAACCACTTAACTTTTTGGCAACATTTTACGGTGCCGAGTGTCCTTTGGGGCAATTTCATCGATTTTTTTAAAAACGTATTTGGACTTTTCCAGAGCTTATTTAAGCTAATTTTTTGGCGGCCAGACGTTATATTTTGTAAAGGCGGATTTGTTTGCGTGCCAATTGGCATTGCCGCGTGGATACTCAGAATTCCGGTTGTGATTCACGATTCGGATGCTCACCCGGGTCTTGCTAATAGAATACTGGCTAAGTTTGCAAAAAAGATTGCAACTGGCGCACCACTAGAATATTATAATTACCCCAAAGAGATATCGTCATACATCGGTATCCCAGTAATGGAAGAGTATCATATATATACCAAGGAGCAACAAAAAGCCTTAAAGAAGGAACTAGGATTTAGCGTAAAAAAGCCACTAGTGTTGGTTACTGGCGGTGGCTTAGGTGCGACAAGAATGAACAATGCTACGGTTGAAGAGTTGCCTAAACTAACTAAGCACACCCAAGTTGTTTTAATATCAGGCACTAATCAATATGATGAGTTAAAGAAAAATAGTCAATTAAATGACTTTTATCTGTACGGATTCATTGCCAAAGATATGTGGAGGTATCTTGCGGCGGCTGATCTAGTAGTGGCAAGAGCTGGAGCAACAAGCACTTTAGAGCTTGCGGCGCTCGCTAAGCCAACAATCTTAGTGCCAAATGCTAGGCTCACCGGCGGGCATCAATTAAAGAACGCTCGAGTCTATGAAGCAGCTGGAGCAGTAGAAATCTTGAGTGATGATGATATAGAAAAAGATTCATCAATCTTTGGTGATAAAATTATAGATTTACTAGACGATAAAGATAAAATGGCTCAACTTGGCAACAGATTTCATATCTTTTCTAAGCCAGATGCGGCTAAAAAAATGGCAGAGCTCATATTGTCTCAAACTAATCAAAATAAGGTGTTACCGTAGGTTTACCAAATAGTGTGTTGCTTATGGTATAATTAATATATTGTGGTAAAAAATAAAAAAAATACTAGTAATGTAAAAAAGTCGAGCGGTCGTACTAGCTCGGCGCAATCACCAAAATCGCAGGGTAGTTTTCGACGTGGGCAAACAATCTCAGGCTATCGTAAAGAAGACTCGCAAAGGTCTAAAGCTCATGATTTGATTGTTAAGCGTCGTAAGATTAGTAGTTTTCTTATGTTTTTGCTAGCTGGAGCGGCATTAATACTGTTTGTTTTATCTCAACTTGTGGTCAAGATTGATTTTTATTCTCAAGACGGCAAAATGATTGAAGATCAGTCACGTTATCAAAAAGTAATCGACGAATACTATCAAGACCGGCCGATCGAGCGCATGCGCATATTTTTAAATGGCGATAATCTCTTAAGCGCGATTCAGAGCGAACTGCCTGAAGTAGCCGCTATTGATGATATTAATTTAAAAAGCTTCACCCACTTCAAATTTGTCTTAAATATGCGCAAACCTGTCGCATCATGGTCTGTTAATGATAAGAATTACTTTGTTGATAACACGGGTGTGGCTTTTAATGTAAATTATTATGACAATCCAAGTATCACTATATCAGATGAAAGCGGGATAAAAATCGGCGACAATCATATTGTGGCAAGTAACGGCTTTTTGAGCTTCGTTGGAAAGATTATTGGTGCGGCTAATACGAATAATCTTGAAGTCGAACGAATCGTCATACCACCTTCAAGCTTACGGCAAGTTGAAGTTTACGTCAAAAACGTAAGCTATCCGGCAATCTTTTTAACCAGCTCGTCTGCTGAAGCTCAGGTTAAAAGCCTTAGTAGGGCAGTGCGTTACTTTCAAACTAATGGCCTTAGTCCTCAATATGTAGACCTCAGGGTTGAAGGGAAAGCCTTCTATAAGCTTTAAAGTGTAGGGTAGAGAGCGAATCGTATATGTTCGCTTTTTGTTCTTTTTAAAAAATGATAGTGCTAATGGTAGGGCAATAGGAATTTTATATATTAAAAAATAAAAATTAAAAAAAGCAAATAGGGCAGTAAGGTAGGGGTAAAAAGGGCTGAAATTGGTAATCGGCTTGAACTGTGGATAACTTAAGTAAGTAAATTAATCTGTTTGAAGAAATGTTGTAAAATATGACAAGCCGTAGTTGGCACTCTACACTACACATTACCAACCATCAAATACCCCCAGATCTAATTTAATAAACACGCATAATATGGAAGCTAAGTATGAAAGCAGCATAAATACAGCGACTGGTTTAAAAATAGACAAGTTCCCTAATTTTTAGGCAAATAATAGAGGTATGTGCAAAATAAGTGTTGTATAGTCATGAGTATCAATTCATCTGTATATGCATAGTGTTATTACGTAAAAGAAACATTGTGCGACATTAAAGATAGGGTTTCGTTTTGGTAGCTATACCTTATAAATTTGTCTAAAAATATTTATATGGCGCCAAACTAATTAATTACGCTGTTAATATTCATTTAACTCTGCACTGTTTGTGATTATGGT
>RRZU010399872.1_pt1 | contig 44693 bp, 41 predicted proteins | sample 2165561 | NCBI WGS metagenome assembly RRZU01 (sample SAMN10456909, study PRJNA506462) | wastewater metagenome | isolation source: wastewater sludge | place: USA: Moscow, Idaho | reverse complement strand
GTTCTTTCATAAAAACTTTCCTTTCTACTTAATAAAGCTCACGGAACAAGCCAACGCTCTGAACACATTAGCAATGCCAATCTTTAAAAGCTGCAATCACCCGGCTCATCAGCGGTCTAGCTCAAATACAATTAAACGAGAAAACTTTATTCCCGTCCATAAAACCTTAAAGCACCTGCGTATCCTATCAAAATTTCTAGAAAGCACGCAGTTCTAATAGCTTCAGTAGAAAACTCAAAGCTAAGCATATCCAAACTTTTATTTTCCAGATATAATCTTCAGTTTTTAAGCGTAGCAGCTCAAAAGGTCTTCATTGTGAAAAAAACATACCTCATTGCAGGGTCAGCATGCGCCATATTGCTAGCCTACCCAATCTCAGCTTATGTATTTGGCAATACTGTTGAAAATAAATTCAATCTAGTTCAAGAAAAATTAAAAGCTCAAAACATCCCGGGTTTAAAGGTCATAAAACGCAGTTACGAAAAAGGTATTTTCGGAGCCGTAGAGCAAGTAGAGTACGAAATTGACTTAAGCATGGTAGGAGATGACCCGGCATCTAAAATCAATGTTGCCACACACACCACTATCAGCCATGGCCCCCTACCGGACTTTTCCAGCGTGGGAGGCGCCAAAATCCACTCAAAATTCATGCTCTCAGGTGAAGTAACGGAAAAAGTCCTCAAAGACCTTAACCTTGCCAGCGCCACGCCCTTCCTAACAACCGAGACGCTCATCAATTTTGACGGTAGCAGCACCAGTAAATTTAATAGCCCCGCAGTTAAAATAGACAGCAAAAACATCCAAAAAGCCAAAGATCCCAACAGCACTGAACCGGAACATGCTTTTTTGCTTGACTGGCAAGGACTTTCTGGCACCGCCCAACTCACAAAAGACATGAACGATATACGCCTCCAAATAACGTTCCCGGGCTTAAATATTACAAGTACATCGTCAGACCCAAGCGAAAACTTTACGTCTACCCTTGGCACAAGCACCATTGAAGTCAAACAAAGACTCGTCAGCCTACAAAATACGCAAAACGACTCTCTAAGCGTTGGAAAAAGCAGCCTTGTAGTTGACCATCTTGATATTAAGCTCGCAGATGGCGATGAAATTAAACTCGGCAAATTAAATGTCTCGACGGACACTCCTATCAAAGACGGGTTTGTAGACATCAACTTTAATTCAAGCCTTGAAAAACTTGGATTTAAGAACATAGAACTTGGCCCCATCAGATACGACTACGGCCTTCGCCATCTACAAGTCCAAGCCTTCGCAACGGCAGTCAAGGAATATCAAACCCTCGCACTAAATACAATTCAAAATCCAAACGAAATGTACAAACCCGGCCCCGAACTCATTGAAAGTCTAAAAAAACTTGGTTCGGAAGCACCGGAGTACCACATTGACCGCATCAGCTTAGCTACGGAAAAAGGCGGTGAGGCTTTTGCCAATCTGCACCTCAAACTTGCCAAAATAAACATAGATGAAATTATCACCAAAGGCATGAAAGCCCAAAGCGAATTACTAGGAAAAATTTCACTTACTGCAGAAGTAAACGTGCCCGAGTCGCTCATCGCAGATTTAAATGAAAAATTAGCCAAAGCCAATGATGAGGCACCCACAAGTCAAGAAGCCTTGGAGCAAGGCTACCAGATGATCACTATGGGTGACTACGTAACGCGCTCTAATGGCGTGTTCAGCTCAAAACTAAAACTTGAAAATAGCAAACTAAGCGCCAACGAAAAAGAAATTCCTCTCAGTGCGCTATTGAGCAACTTTTTCTGAGCTGCTTTTTCGGCTCGGAAACATAGGCATGTGTTTTACTCAAAATTTAAAGGTTATGACGAACCACGCGTTGTAACCTTTAAATCGACACATTCACGTTTTACTTTACGGACTTCCTACCAGCAGTGGTTTACTACTAAATTTTAAAAACCGGGCGTAAACTCCTTGACCTACAAGGTCATCAAAAACAAGCACAGGGAAAAACTGCTCTGCCGCAGTTTTTAAATAAATTCCCAGCACCCCGCTCAATCTAACAAATCCAAAATACACAAGAAAACACACAACCTATAGAAAGGCTATCAAGTTTTCTAATTGCTAAACAAACCGGCATGGGCTACAATTACGCGGTTTTGGTGCACACATATATATAAAAATATTGTGAATTGCGCCGCTTTTCCTGTGGATGTAACAACACGGATGGGCGTTTCGCCCTTTTTTTATTTTTGGCGCGGGTAATATGGATCTAGAAAAACTCGTTGAACAGGTTGTCGTTGGTTTAGGATTTGAGCTTGTGAATTTACAAGCCTCCCCTAAGGCACGCGTGCTCACGGTGTTTATCGATATCGAGCGCGGCGTGACCGTAGAAGACTGTGCCACCGTAAGCAATCAACTTAGTCGCGTTTTTGAAGTTGAAAATGTAGACTACGACCGGCTAGAAGTCTCCTCCCCGGGGTTAGATCGCCCTCTGAAAAAGAGAGCTGATTTTGATCGCTTTGTGGGTGAAACAGTTAACATCCGGATGCAGCTGCCACAGGAAGGCAACCGACGTAATTTCACCGGGGTACTCAAAGGCATGCAAGGCGATGCTGTCAAAGTGGTAAGCGAAGAAAAAGAAATTCTGCTTCCACTCTCAGAAATCGACAAAGCACGCATTGTGCCCCGTTTTTAGTTTTGGATTGAGGAGGAGTTTATACGATGAGCCGGGAAATCCTGCTGCTTGTTGACGCGCTATCGCGTGAGAAAAACGTTTCAAAAGAAGTTGTCTTTAAGGCACTTGAAATGGCTTTAGCCTCCGCAACCAAAAAACGTATCCATGATAACGCTGACGTGCGTGTCTCTATTGATCGCACAACAGGCCAGCACCGCGCGGTACGACGCTGGCAAGTTAAATTGGACGCAGAAGTCACAAACGATGAAACAGAAATGGGCATCATCGACGCGCGCGAAGAAAACCCGGACATTGAGCTAGGGGACTACATTGAGCAAGAGCTTGAGCCCGTTGATTTTGGTCGTATTGGCGCCCAAGCAGCCAAACAAGTCATACTCCAACAGATTCGTGAAGCTGAGCGTGAACAAGTACTCAATGATTTTTTAGAGCGTGGAGAGTCTTTAGTTTCCGGCACCATTAAACGGATGGAGCGAGGCAATGCCATTATCGAAGTAGGCCGCTTGGAGGCTTTATTGCCACGAGAGCAGATGATCCCTCGCGAAGCTGTTCGCATAGGTGACCGAATTAAAGCGTTTTTACTACGTGTAGATCGAAGCGCACGTGGCCCGCAACTTGTTCTGTCTCGCACCGCACCAGAATTTCTGATGCACCTATTTGAGCTTGAAATACCTGAAATAGAAGATGGTTTGCTTGAGGTAAAAGCTTGCGCTCGAGACCCCGGCTTGCGAGCAAAAGTTGCCGTTAAAGCCAACGATAATCGCATTGATCCCATCGGAACCTGCGTTGGCGTACGTGGCTCGCGTATTACAGCTGTTCGAAACGAAATCGGCGGAGAACAAGTTGATATTATTGTTTGGTCTGCAGACCCTGCTCAATTTGTTATTTCCGCATTACAGCCAGCGGAAGTTTCCTCTATCGTGGTGGACGAAGAAAGCCACGGGATGGATGTCGTAGTCGATGACGCCAACCTAGCAATTGCTATTGGTCGCAGTGGGCAAAACGTCAAACTCGCTACTGAACTCACTGGTTGGAAAATAAACCTAATGGGGCAAACTGAGTCCTCTGAACGCAGCCAGGCTGAACGTCAAATCCTGCGTCACGCCTTCATGACGCGCTTAGACGTAGACGAAGAAGTTGCCGACATCCTAATTGAAGAAGGTTTCTCATCGCTTGATCACGTTGCCTACGTTCCCATTTCTGAAATGCTTGAAATTGAAGCTTTTGATGAAGACACCATCAACGAGCTACGCGAGCGTGCCCGTAATGCACTGCTAACCGAAGCCATTGCCAATGAAGAGAGTATTGAAAAAGTTGAATCCAGCTTGCTGGATTTAGCAGGTATGAATAAAGAGTTGGCTGCAAAATTAGCGCAGAACAATGTTATAACACGCGATGATTTGGCAGACCTTTCCACAGATGAACTTGTTGAAATGACCCAGTTAGATGAAGCCAGCGCAACGGCTTTAATCACCACTGCCCGTGCACACTGGTTTGAATAAGGAGGGGGCGCATGGAACCCAATAGCGTGACCCAGTTTGCCAGCGAACTTAATATGCCGGCACAAGATTTACTTGAACAACTTAAAAAAGCCGGTGTTGCTAAAAACAGCGACACAGACATACTCTCTGCAGAGGATAAACAAAGACTCTTAAATTTTCTGCGGCATTCGCATGGAGAAACCTCTGAAAAGTCAAAAAAAATCACCCTGACTAAAAAACAAACCTCAGAGATCAAGTCCGTTGATGCGACTGGGCGAGCACGCACCGTACAAGTCGAAGTACGCAAAAAACGAGTTCTTGTTAAACGCGAAGAGCCCAACACGCCCCCCTCCTCTCCTTCAGAAATAAAAGCAGTGGAACCCCAAGTAGCGCCAACGCCTTCTGAACCAGAAATACAAGCTATCCCCAGCAATGAAAAAGCGTCAGAAATAAACAGTGCACCAGAAATAACTTTACCTGAGCCCGAAATAGTCGCGCAGCCTGAAGTTAATTCCACGCCAGAAGTGCAAAAACTGTCTGAGCAACTTACTCCTGCTCCAACACATGCGACGACGGAACCTCCTGCAACAGCTGCATTAGAACCTGCCACTCAAGCCTCTGAAGCTACGCCGATACAACCAGAGGAAGCAGAACAGAAGGTTAAAACGCCAGAGCACAAGCCTCGTTCTGCAGACCACAAACAAAATAGAACATCACGCTCATCAAAAGAAAAGGCAAAAACACCACCCCCTCCCCCCCCGCCCGCCCGCCCACTAACACGCGAAGAAGTTATCGGGCAGGACGAGTTGGCTAATCGGGAAAAAGAAGCACAACGCCAGGCAGAACTACGAGCACGGCAAGAAGCAGACCTAAAAGCTCGACAAGAACGCGAAGCTCGTGCAAAAGCACAAAAAGAGGCCGCCAAACGCGCCGCTGACGCTGCTGCAGGCCGTACCGCACAACCTAGCGCCGATGCAGACAGCAAAACCGTCAGCACCCTACACCGCCCAGCTAAGTCAGACAAACCCAAAGCAAAAGATGCAACAGTGCGTGCACACACCCCTGCTGCACAAGAAAAAGGCGAAAGACGTCCCGGCGGGGGAATTAAACTACGTGGCGGTGACGATAGCGGAAACTGGCGTGCAAAAGGTGGAAAAAATAGCAAAGCACATCGTCAAAATCAGCAACAAACACAGCAAACCACGACAACATTCCAACAACCTACGGATCCGGTGATACATGACGTTCATGTGCCAGAAACCATTAGTGTGTCTGATCTCGCACACAAAATGGCTATTAAAGCAACTGAAGTCATCAAGACCATGATGAAAATGGGCAGCATGGTCACCATTAACCAAGTTTTAGACCAAGAAACTGCAATGATTGTAGTTGAAGAACTTGGGCACCGTGCTTTTGCTGCTAAATTGGATGATCCTGATGCATTTTTGGACTCTTCCGAGCAACACCAAAGCGCCGAACATTTACCCCGCGCCCCGGTCGTTACCGTCATGGGTCACGTCGATCATGGTAAAACCTCGCTACTAGACTACATTCGCCGAGCCAAAGTTGCCGCCGGTGAAGCTGGTGGCATTACACAGCATATCGGTGCATACCACGTCGAAACACCACGTGGCGTTATTACCTTCCTGGACACCCCGGGACACGAAGCTTTCACCGCCATGCGTGCGCGTGGCGCGAAAGCAACGGATCTGGTTATTCTTGTAGTTGCCGCAGACGACGGCGTGATGCCTCAAACACGAGAGGCCATCCACCATGCCAAAGCTGCAAACGTGCCGATTATTGTAGCCATTAATAAAATTGACAAACCCGGCGCAAACCCTGATCGGGTTATTCAAGAGCTAGTTGCAGAAGAAGTTCTCCCTGAAGAATACGGTGGCGAAGTCATGTTCCGCCATGTTTCAGCCAAAAGCGGCCAAGGCATTGATGAACTACTTGAAGCTGTTTTACTCCAAGCCGAAATACTTGAGCTAACGGCTCCGGTTGATTCGCCAGCAAAAGGCTTGGTTATTGAAGCTCGTTTAGATAAGGGTCGGGGTCCTGTTGCAACACTCTTGGTTCAATCAGGTACTTTAAATAAGGGCGACATCATTTTGGCCGGCGCAACCTTTGGCCGCATTCGTGCCATGTTGGACGAGAATGGTCAACCCATTGATAAAGCAGGCCCGTCCATCCCGGTAGAAGTACTTGGTTTATCCGAAGTACCTGGTGCGGGTGATGAAGTAATGGGACTAAATGACGAGAAAAAAGCACGTGAAATTGCACTTTTCCGTCAGGGTAAATTCCGCGACGTTAAACTGGCTAAACAGCAAGCAGCAAAACTTGAAAATATGCTCGAACACATGGGCGAGCAAAGTGCCAAGTCACTCCCGCTGATTGTGAAAGCGGACGTTCAAGGTTCGCAAGAAGCTTTGGTACACGCGCTCACCAAACTTTCCAATGAGGAAGTACGCGTTACTGTGATTCACGCTGCCGTTGGCGGCATTAGTGAATCAGACGTCAATCTTGCACAAGCCTCTAACGCGGTCATTATTGGCTTTAATACACGTGCCGATGCTGGCGCACGTAAGCTAGCTGAAAGCTTTGATGTTGACATACGCTATTACAACATCATTTATGACGCGGTTGATGAAGTCAAAGCAGCTCTGTCCGGCATGCTTTCACCCGAACAACGCGAAGAAATCATTGGTATGGTAGAAATTCGCCAAGTCTTTACTATTTCTAAAGTAGGCTCTGTAGCTGGTTGCTACGTGCTAGAAGGCTGTGTACGTCGCGGCTCACGTGTTCGCTTACTACGCAATAACGTAGTGACTTGGACGGGCGACCTCGATACACTCAAGCGCTTTAAAGATGATGTGAAAGAGGTTAAGTTTGGATTTGAGTGCGGCTTGCAGCTAAAGAACTACAATGACATTCAAGTCGGAGATCAACTTGAAATATTTGAAGTACGAGAAGTAGCAAGGACATTGTCTTAATATGGCCCGAGACTTCTCCCGCTCAGACCGCGTTGCTGAACAAATTCGGCGTGAATTAGCTGAACTGATTCAGCTTGAAGTGAAAGACCCCGGCGTGCGCTTTGTAACCTTAACGGCAGTTGAGGTTACGTCGGACTTTACTCATGCAAAAGTATTTTTCACAACCTTTAAAGGCGAAAGCGAAGTCCCCCCACTTCTCAAAGGCCTCCAGCGCGCAGCCCCATTTCTGCGGCGCGCACTAGGTAAACGCATCCGCATCCATACTTTGCCTGAATTGCATTTCATATACGACGAATCTATTGAACGCGGCGCCCAGCTTTCTGCTCTTATCGACAGAGCCGTAAGCGAGTGCGCCACTGAAACGCCCGAAATACCAGAAGAAAACCCCGTTTCAACAAGCAACAAAGACCACTAAGTAACATGGTGCAATTTAAACGCCCCAAGCGAACGGTCGACGGCGTACTTTTTCTGGATAAACCCACGGGCGTTTCAAGCAACCATGCTTTGCAAGTTGCAAAGCGCACCTTTCGAGCGGCTAAAGCCGGGCATACAGGCACCCTAGACCCCTTAGCCAGTGGCCTGTTACCACTTACCTTTGGACAAGCCACCAAATTTTCTCACCTATTACTTAATGCCGATAAAGTTTATGAAACAAGACTTCAATTCGGCATAGAAACTACTACAGGTGACGCAGAAGGCAGTATTCTAAGCCAGCAAAGTGTCTGCCTTGAAGAGGCGAAGATCCTTGATGCACTCACTGCTTTTCGAGGTGAGATTGAACAAATTCCCCCCATGCATTCAGCACTTAAGCACGCGGGGCGCCCTCTATACGAATATGCAAGAGAAGGCATTGAATTAGAGCGCGAAGTCAGACACGTCAAAATCTTAGAACTCACGCCTTTAGAAATAGGGCCAGATTTTTGTCAGCTACGCGTTCATTGCAGTAAAGGCACCTATATTCGAACATTGGGCATTGATATTGGTCGAACCTTAGGCTGCGGTGCTCACCTCACACAGCTTAGGCGAACAGGCATTGGAGAATTTAATCTATCGAATGCCATTACGCTTGAAACGCTTGAAAAAGCCTCCTTCCCAGAAGGTACAGACGCCCTGCTCTCACCGGTCGACACCTTAGTTCAGCATTTCCCTGCGCTTAAACTCAATGCGCTGGACGCTGAATGGATTCGCCAAGGCCGGGTTATTGCTTCTACACTCCCACACCCTGGCATAATCCGCCTCTACGATGCACAAAACAACTTCATGGGGCTAGGGGAAAATACGCCCAATGTAGGCGTTCGTCCCGTTCGCCTCTGCGCAGAGCCAAGCAGCCCACGCGCCTAAAAAACTACTCCGTCACCGGATAGTTCACCACATCAGCCATTTCAACCGGCTTAATACGCGAATGCGAAATGCCATAGCCAAAGTAAACCGCCGTAGCAATTAAAATCCACCCGGCAAAGTAGGCAAACGTGATGCGGGGCAACCCATACATCACGTATAAGCATGAAATAATCGCCAAAATAGGGGTAATAGGATAAAAAGGCACCTTAAATCCCCTCGGTAAATCAGGCTGAGTTTGTCTCAGCACAATCACACTGGCAGAAACGACCGAAAACGCGACCAAAGTGCCAATGCTAGTCAAATCGAATAAAACATCTGCCGGCGTAAACCCTGCTGCTAAAGCAACCACAAAGCAGACTAAAAGCGTGTTATTAGTGGGAGCATGCTTAATAGGGCTGAGTTTTTCAAAAAAAGTCGGCAACATGCCATCCCGGCCCATCGCATACAAAATACGTGTTTGCCCATAAAGAACAACCAGCACAATACTGAAGGTTGAAATAACCGCACCAAAAGAAAACACTAAAGCAGGCCAAGGCTTACCCGTAATGTTCTGCAAAATTTGCGCCAAACCCGCAGCCTGATCCTTAAAATGCTCCGCCGGCTGCGCCCCCAATGCCGTCCAAGCAATCAATACATAAAAGCTCGTCACAATCACCAAAGCAATCACAATGGCCAAAGGCAAATTGCGCTTAGGATTAATCACTTCCTCGCTAGCCGTTGAGATCGCATCCAAACCAATAAAAGAGAAAAAAACCGTTGCCGTTGCCGCCCACACACCAGCATAACCATGCGGTGCAAAAGGCGTAAAGTGCTCAACATGATGAGCTGTACTCGCAATAGCAATAAACATGCATAAAATCAAAAGCTTCACAACCACCATCACGGCATTAACCAGCGTAGACTCTTTAGCGCCACGCAAAAGTAAAATGCAACACATCCCCACTAAAAGCATAGAAGGCATGTTTATCACCCCGCCTTTGCTGGGCACCGTGCTTAGATAATCTGGAAAGCGCCAGCCAATCGTCATCTCTAGCAGCTTATTTAAATACTCCCCGCTCCCCACCGCCATAGCGGCCGCAGAAACACCATATTCCAACAATAAACACCACGCCACCAAAAAAGCAAAATACTCGCCCAATACGGTATATGCGTAAGAGTACGATGAACCCGAGTCTGGAATCGTTGAGGCCATTTCAGCATAAGCTAATGCCGTCAGCGCAGCCGTCACACCCGCCATAATAAAAGAGAACACCACCGCTGGCCCGGCCTTGGGCACCACCTCATTTAAAACCACAAAAATCCCGGTCCCGATCGTAGCACCAACCCCAAGCATCACTAACTGAAAAAGCCCAATGCTTGGCTGAAGTTGACTCTGAAACTCTTGCTGAATGGGCTTTTTACGCCACATTTTTCGGCGAATTTGGTTCAATTTATAACCTCAAAGCTTGAAATAATAAAAAAGACCGCACACTTTACTGCACCTTGGCACTCATGCGCTACTTTTAAAAGATCTTTTAAAAAAGGTCTTTTAAGCAAGATACCCTCTAAGTATTCATATTCAACTTATTTAAGGCGCTCCACTGTTACCCCCAGCAAGGTTCATACACACGAGCTAAGTCATTTAACGGCTTTCTCTACTGATAAGAAACTTAAATTTTCTTAATATCAAAATCAATGAAAATCCACTTCAAGTCTTCAACAGAACAAGTTTTTATGGGAGACGGAAATAAGCAAATGGTATGAATATTTTGAAGACTTCCCCGAGGAAAACCCGACAAATTACATTAGGGAACGATTCAATCCTGAAGGTGCTAAAACACTCAGAGAGCGACAAGCTAAAATAGCTTGCGATCAGGCAAGTCTTAATGCTGAAATAGCAGCCATCATTCAAACATATCGCCCAGCCATGAAACTAAAAGAATGAACACCTCAGTCAATGTCCAATAATCCACTTCAGCCGACCTTCACTTTCGAGTCTCGGTGCTACGCACCGGAGAACATTACATCCAGCATTAGGTATCAGTTAGGAATACATCACAGATGAAACGAGACATGGAACTTATCCGTAAAATTCTGCTGGTCGTAGAGTCAGGTCAGACAAACTCTTCAATTGACGGATACGACGATAATACAGTCAAATATCACAAAGCGCTTGTCATTGAGGCAGGCTTAGCTGAAGGATCCGTAACCCCAAACCATACTGGAAATCGGGAAATTCCTGCTTTCGTGATGCTCAAAAAACTTACATGGTCCGGTCACGACTTCATTGACGCAATTGCCTCTGACTCAAACTGGTCCAAAGTCAAGAATCTCTTACAAGACGCAGGCAAGCAATTGACCATTGAAACTATCAAAGTAGCAGTTACCCAACTATTTGGCTTTGACATTAGTACCTAACCTAGTACCTAACCATTAAAACGAACACCCCTTAACTACGCGGATCAATTCCCGCGTTAGTTGTCACAGTAAATAGAATCACAGATTTGCAGTCCTGAATAGCTATCACTTTGTTTCAGAACTACAAATTATCGCGACTATTTTTTAATAATTTCAACTATTACAAGCAGCGCGACCCAAAATATTTGGGCCGCCTTTGCTAAATACTTCTAAATAACCTACTTCACCCGCATGCCCGGCTGGGCGCCGGTATCGGGACTTAAAATAAACAGGCCCGGGGTGGTGCCGGTTTCGTCGGAGGCGGCCAACACCATGCCTTCGCTCATGCCAAACTTCATTTTGCGCGGCGCTAAATTGGCAACCATGACAGTGTGTCGACCTACAAGGGTGGCGGGGTCGTACGCGCTCTTGATGCCTGCAAAAACTTGCCGGGGTTTTTCTTCTCCAATGTCTAACTGTAAACACAGCAGTTTTTCCGCGCCTTCGACATGTTCTGCAGAAACAATACGTGCGATGCGCAAATCCAGTTTTGTGAAGTCTTCAATGCTGATTAAAGCGGGCTTTTCAGCTTGAGCGGGAGGTGGTGCTTTTGCTGCTTTCTTGGCGGTTTTCTCTGGTGTGGTTTGCGCTGCGGCTGCCCCCGGCCCGCCTAATGAGCTTTGATTGGCCAGTAGGAGTGCGTCCATTTGTTTTTGTTCGACTCGTGTCATCAGGTGTTTATAAGCCGAAATGCGGTGCCCTGCCGGTAAGGGGGCCCAAGCGCCTTGCCAATCGAGTGCGGGAATACCTAAAAATTGCTCGACTTCCCGGGCCAAGGTGGGCAAGACGGGCTTGAGGTAACGTGCTAAATCGCGAAACTGGGTAAGTGCAGTTGTGCAAACGGTGTGCAAAGCGACGTCTTGCGCCTCGCCTAATTTGGCAAGTTCCCAAGGTTTTTGTTCGTTCACGTACTGATTGGCTAAATCAGCTAGCCGCATGACTTCGCGCAACGCCCGGCCATAATCCCGTAATTCAAAGGCTTGTGCGATATCGCCCTGTGCCCACGCGGCGGCAAAAGGGGCGCTGGCTTCTGAGTCAGTTTGACCCAATTGGCCATCAAAACGCTTGCTGATAAAACCGGCGCAGCGGCTGGCGATATTAACGAATTTACCAACCAAATCGCTATTGACCTTGGCAACCAAGTCTTCCAAGCTTAAATCGACATCTTCCATGGTGCCGTTGGATTTGGTGGCGAAGTAATAACGCAACCATTCCGGGTTTAAGCCTTGCTCAAGATAGGAGCGTGCCGTAATAAAGGTGCCCCGGCTTTTGGACATTTTTGCGCCATTCACCGTTAAAAAGCCGTTGACGGCTAAGCGGCTGGGGGTTCGGTAGCCCGCAAATTCCAGCATTGCGGGCCAAAATAAGGCGTGGAAATACAGGATGTCTTTGCCAATAAAGTGCATCATTTCGGTGCTGGCTTCGCGCGAGGGGCCGGCTTGTATGAAGCTGTCGACATTAACTTGCGGATTTTTTTCTGCCCAATTTTTAAAGCTAGCAAAGTAGCCAATCGGCGCATCGAGCCATACATAAAAATACTTGCCTGGTGCGCCGGGAATTTCAAAGCCGAAATACGGTGCATCCCGGGAAATATCCCAGTCTGAAAGTTTATTCTCACCTTCTACGCCCAGCCACTCTTGCATCTTATTTGCGGCTTCGGCCTGGAGCCGGGGTTGACCATCGGCAGCGGGTTCGCGTATCCATTGGCGCAAAAATGCCAAGGCCCGGGGATCTGACAATTTAAAGAAGAAATGTTCTGAATGCTTCATCACCGGCTGCGCACCGGAAACGGCCGAGCGAGGATTGATTAAATCCGTTGGTGCATAAGCCGCACCGCAAGCTTCGCAATTGTCGCCATACTGATCTTGCGCGTGGCAGCTTGGGCATTCGCCTTTAATGAAGCGATCCGGCAAAAACATATTTTTAACAGGATCGTAAAATTGCTCAATAGTGCGAGACTCAATAAACCCGGCTGCTTTTAATTTATTATAAAAATCTTCGGCATACGCCTTATTTTCAGGGCTATGCGTTGAGTGATAGTGGTCGAATGCCACGGAAAAATCGGTAAAGTCCCGAAAATGCTCCCCATGCACGCGGCTAATGAGCGCTTCGGGCGTTACCCCTTCTTTCTCTGCCCGCAACATAACAGGCGTACCATGCGTATCGTCCGCACACACGTAATGCACCGTATGCCCTCGCATACGCATAAAACGAACCCAAATATCTGCCTGAATATAACCAACCAAATGTCCTAAATGAATATCGCCATTTGCGTAAGGCAATGCGTTGGTCACTAAAATTTTGCGTAGCGTCATGGTCATATTAAACCGCTAAAATAAAAGAAAACAATAAAAACGCCTTGCGATAAGCAAGGCGTGCAGCCCAAAAAAGTGATTATCTTACGCTTACTGCACCGGGCCAATCAAAATTTCAAAGCGACGATTCTGCTGGCGCCCTTCTTCAGTTTTATTCGAGGCAATGGGTTCCGCCTCGCCCATGCCATTGGAGCTAATAAATCCAGACGGCACACCCTTTTGCACTAAATAGGCCACAGCGGCTTCCGCACGCTTAATAGACAACGCCTGATTTTTAAGTTCCGGCCCAATACTATCTGTGTGCCCAACCACTTTAATCATCAAGCCACTAAAAGGCACCAAAGCTTGTGCCAGCCGGTCCAGTTTTGGTTTTAAGCTTTCAGGCACGGCCTCGGCAGATTTACCGTAATACCGCTCCAAAGGCAAAATCACCTTTAATGGATCTGCATGACTTTGGACTTCAAAGCTTTGAGCATTCAAAGCTTGAATCAACGCCGGACGCACCTGACCCCAATTACTTGCCGGCGCATTAACTTCTTTCTTAACAGTTACCTCCGGGGGGGTAGGTTCCACCGCCTTTGAAGCAGGTTCGGGCCCTGCGCACGCAGCCACAAACACAGCTCCACACAGACACGCTAAAATTTTTGACAAAACATGCATGTTATAAAAATCCCCTCGCTAAAAACCAAATAAGTCGCTCTATTGCCTCCTATTGTAGCTGTTTTTAATCCCTGAACACGCTAACATCTCAATGCCCAGTAACACCTTGAATAGGTTAGAATCACAAACCTTCACAGCCTAAAACAAATGGCTTTATACGAGATTCCAAAATATGACACTGACCATTGATGCAATTCAAAATGCAGCAAAAACGGTATTAGACCCCCATACCGCAAAGGACTTCATCAGCACACGCGCCCTACGTAATATCACCCTAGACAATGGCACAGTAAAAGCAGAGCTTGTTTTGGGCTACCCGGCAAAAAGTCTGCATGAGAGCTTTTCAAAACAATTGCAAAATGCCATTGGCGCGCTGCCCGGCGTCAGCGCAGTGCAAATTACCGTCTCAACCAAAATCGTGCCTCACACTGTTCAACAAGGTGTACCTTTACTACGTGGGGTGAAAAATATCATCGCCATTGCCTCCGGCAAGGGGGGCGTCGGAAAAAGTACCACTGCCGCTAATTTAGCGTTGGCCCTAGCGGCAGAAGGCGCAAAAGTCGGCGTATTAGATGCAGACATTTACGGCCCCTCTCAGCCGCAAATGCTTGGTGTCGCCGACGAACAGCCCTTAAGTGAAGACGGCAAAACAATGGAGCCCGTTCCCGCACACGGTCTTGAGGTCATGTCTATCGGCTTTATGATCGACATAGAAACCCCCATGGTGTGGCGTGGCCCAATGGCAACACAAGCCCTTAAACAGCTGCTCACAGAAACAAACTGGCACGATCTGGACTACCTTGTTGTCGACATGCCCCCGGGCACGGGCGATATTCAACTCACCCTCTCACAAAGCGTGCCGCTCACTGGCGCGGTGATCGTCACCACCCCGCAAGACATTGCCCTGCTCGATGCACGCAAAGGGCTAAAAATGTTTGAAAAAGTCGGCGTCCCCATCTTAGGCGTGGTTGAAAATATGAGCCTACACGTATGCTCAAACTGCGGCCACGAAGAGCCTATTTTTGGTACCGGCGGCGGCCAAAAATTATGCAAAGATTATGACATCCCGTTTTTGGGCGCACTCCCGCTCACCATGGATATCCGCGAACAAGCAGACAGCGGCTACCCCACCGTGATCGCCGCGCCTGAAAGCCGCACAGCAACGCTCTATAAAACCATTGCAAGAACCGTGGCTGCCCGGGTATCAGAAAAAAATAAAGATATGACGCATAAATTCCCCACCATTGTGGTTCAAAACACCTAATTTTCAGGCGAAAGGATGCGCTGTTATGGCAATAAAATCAGATCAATGGATCCGCAGAATGTCAGACAAAGCAAACGGCATGATCGAGCCTTTTGCACCAGAGCTGATACGCCAAAATGAAAGCGGAAAAATTGTCTCCTATGGCACCTCAAGCTACGGCTACGACGTACGCTGTGCCAGTGAATTTAAAATTTTTACCAATATCAATTCCACCATTGTGGACCCTAAAAACTTTGACGAACGCAATTTTGTAAACTTTGAAGGCGATGTGTGCATCATCCCGCCAAACAGCTTTGCCCTCGCGCGTACCGTGGAATATTTCCGCATTCCCCGCAACGTACTGGTGGTTTGCCTGGGTAAAAGCACCTACGCACGCTGCGGCATCATCGTTAACGTCACCCCACTGGAGCCGGAATGGGAAGGGCATGTCACGCTCGAATTCTCCAACACCACCCCCTTGCCCGCAAAAATCTACGCTAACGAAGGCGTGGCACAAATGCTCTTTTTTGAGTCAGATGAAGTTTGTAGCACTTCCTACAGAGACCGGGGCGGAAAATATTTTGGCCAAACGGGCGTCACACTCCCTAAAATTTAAACTCCCCAAAAAAATAAATAAACCCGCTGAACGCGGGTTTTTTATTTATCACACCTCAATCAAGGCAAAGCCGAACTAACCGCACCCACCGGGATAAACTGCAACAAAGGCGCCCCAACCAAACCTTGCACATAATTAATACCGGCCCTTCGATATTTTTCATCCGTACTTTCCGCCAAAAGCTCCAAGCGCCCCATCATTTTCGAAAACTCACGCTCAAACGACAAATTACGTCCTGCTGACGACAGTTCATTCGACAACAAATAAGGCTGCCCTTTCTCATCCACCCGCGTGGCTAACATCCAAGCTACCATCTCAATATTGTAAGAAGCATTCATCAGCTTTTGGGCATCCAAACCATGGAGCATATAGTGCTCCGTTCGCCCGCCCCACACTTCCAAAAGCATCGTACCCACGCCATAGACAAGCGCGGCCGCACGATCCCCATGAAAATAAGGATCAAACGCAAGCGACATGGCTTCAATCGACTTTTTGTCATCCAGCCCGGGCAAAGGCTGCTGCGTACGAAGGGCCTCCATCACGGCAAACCGGGCGGCCTCCGGCGAGGCAGCCGTTTTTTTCCACTGGCTAGGGTTACGTCTATAAAACTTCTCTAACAACACTGAAAGCCCGGCCAGATTGTCCCGCATCGCTAAATTGGCAATCCGGTTTGCGTCACTTTGCAGCATTTGCGCTTTCTCAAACCCATCACCATCCACATTCTTCTTAACAGGTGTGGACGCACAAGCAAAAAGCAAACCGCTTAAAACCAGGCCAAATCCCCAGCGACAAAAAAGGGCTATCCGCATAGACCATCCGTTGGCATGTTTAAAACAAAGAGCTTGTACCCAAACCCGGGCTGGACGCAAGTAAATTCCTGTCATTTCATACCCCTATAGCTCACTGCTTATTTTGTGCCTCATCAAAACACAGCACGCCTTTTTTGCTATCCTCCCGCCCATGCTAAGAACTCACGCCCTCCAAGCGCTCGCCTGCGCAGCCATCGAAGAAAAACTTCAAATGGTCGAGCGCACCCCGCTTGATGAATCCATCGACGTCAACGCCCAACTCAGCGCCCCCGGCCCCTTGCCCGGGCGGGAAGAAAAACCGCTGCTCGTGCCGCCTTCTCAACTTGAAAAGCGCAGCATGAACACGCCAACCGGGCGCACCATCATGCTCCACGCCATTGCCCATATTGAATTTAACGCCATTAATTTGGCGCTAGATATCGTATGGCGCTTTGCCGGGCTACCTGAAAAATTTTATCGAGACTGGTTCCGCATCGCGAAAGAAGAAGTCTTACACTTTCGCCTCATTCATGAACACTTGCAGACTTTAGGGTTTCAATATGGCGACTTCCCGGCCCACCATGGTTTATGGGAAATGGCCGACAAAACCCAAGACGATATCCTTGCCCGCCTGGCCCTGGTTCCCCGCACGCTAGAAGCCCGGGGGCTCGACGTGAACCGCCCCATCTACAACAAACTGGTGCAAGCCGGTGACCACGTTGCGGGCAAGATTCTCGATGTCATCTTACGCGATGAAATTGGCCACGTCGCAGCCGGAAACAATTGGTACCACTACATTTGCCAAGCGCGTGGTTTAGAGCCCATCCACACTTACGCCCAACTTGCCACCCAATACAATGCCCCCAAAATGCGCGGCCCATTCAATTTAGACGCCCGCCGGGCGGCCGGTTTTACCGAAGCAGAACTGACAGAATTAGATATGCTTGGACAATCACCGTATTTTAGAAAATACAGCATACTCACGAAATTAAGTAAAAAAGATTATTAACTTAATTCAGTATAAATTCTTGAAGAAAAACCGCTATTTTGAAGGGTTGATGACTTTTGCATCCATGTGATTACTCTGCAAAGAACACCCGTTCAAAGCGGGTATTCTTTGCAGGCACCTCAAGCCTTTTTAAGGCTCAACCAGCATACGCCCTCGCATTTCTAAATGCAACGCATGACAGAAATGCGTGCAGTAGTACCAGTAAACACCCGGTTTTTCTGCTTTAAAAGTGACTGAAGCAGTCTCTTGTGGATTCACAATAAAGCAAATATCATGCTTGGGCAAGGCAAAACCGTGTGTAAGGTCTTCCACCTTATCGTGGTTTGTGAGGATGATGGTCACCTCGTCGCCCACCTTCACCTTAAACTCGCGTGGCTCAAAAACCGGAGCCATCGACATTAAACGCACGATTACTTTCTTGCCATCTCGCTTCACGCCCACCTCCTCAATACTCTTGACTGCATGAGGGAAGTCTTCCATTTTAAAAACTTGCGTTGTATGAATTAAATCGCGCCTCACAATAACAAAGTCATGTGGCTCAGGGTAGGCCGGGTGATCGCCCAAGAGCACCATTTTCTCACCACGAATATCAATAACCTGCTCATTCTCAGGGTGCAATGGGCCCACAGGTAAAAAGCGGTCCTTAGAAAATTTGCAACCTACGCACAGAAACTGACCATCCGCATCTTTTGTTTCTGACATGCTGGCATTGATATGGCCAGGCTGATAATGCACGTCCATACGATCCCGTACGTATTTAATGGTTTTATCGCCTTTTGTGAATTTAATCGCATCGTCAATATTCCACTTAACAACTTGGCTATCTAAAAAGAGCGTTGTGAAAGCGTTGCCCTTGCCATCAAATGCAGTGTGTAAAGGCCCTAACCCCAGTTCAATTTCAGCCACAATAGCATCATCTAATTTCTCGAGCTTGCCATCAAACCAAGCCAACACTTTCTCTAATTCAATAACCGTTGCCGTAGGTGACAGCTTACCGGAACAAATAAAATACTTCCCATCTGGCGAAGCATTCACACCATGCGGATTCTTTGGCACAGTCACGTAGGCAGTGAGTGCGGAGGCAGGCTCTGCATTCGCGGTTTTACGTCCATCCACCACAGGCACTTTAGAGTCTCCTATGGTCTCAAACTTACCGGCCTTAATTGCCGCTTCAATGCGCTCAATATTAAAAAACACACACGCATCGCGCTCGGCAGACATCATGTCAGGGTAAATAACCCCCCCTTCAACATTGTATTGGTTTGAGGCGGCTAGCTTGCCATCAAACGAGCTGGCAACCAAGTCCATATTGCCATCTACCCGGCACTGCCAACGCACCTCCATTGTTTCGGCATCTACACAGGTAAACAAACAAGCGTATTTGCTGCTGTCTTCCATGTCTTTGCCATCGTTGGGCTTGGGTGTATGGAATTCATTACCGCAAAATACGCGGGTGGTGTAGTTAATTGCAGGATCTACAGGATCACGCTTATCCGGGAAAATACCGTGAAAGCCTTGGATATTTGGCAGCTCGGTTATTTTATCTGTCTGGAATAAATCACCACGAATACGTGCCAAACGACCGTGAATTTTGTCGTTCACCCAAAAGAACTTACCGTCATAAGTGCCATCTTTATAGGAACCATGTATGTGATGTGTATCACCCGTTTTGTATTTGAGCTGACCATCTGGACGTGTGCCAATAATGGCTTTGGATTCGTTTGTAATTCCCCAGCCGTTCATACAATCAATATTAAAAGTCGGAATGCGCTTAATTTCCCGGCCAGAAGGCATGCCTAGCACCCGAACCTCCCCAGAGTGCCCACCCGACCACACACCGTAGTACGTATCTAACTCGCCGGGTTTAGGGTGCGTGTTCAGCGGTGCCATACCTGCTGCCCCATGTACAGTAACTTCTGCTTTTGGTGCAGCGGCAGATATGGCAGATGCAGCCGGTGGCGCCTCTTGCTTACATGCTGCCAAGCCCATGGAAAGCCCCGCCCCGGCCAAACCAGTTAGCGCAGCAGTGTTTAAAAATTTACGACGCTTGTTATCCACCTCTGGCATAACGAGTGTGGAAGGTGAGGTATGATCAACCATAATGACAGCTCCATAATTTGACGCAATATGCGCGGGGTGTTTCGTCAACAACAAGGCGCGACGCTATGTTGCAGTCGAAGAAAGTTTCCTGCTTTAACAGCTAGAAATCTTTGATAAACATCAAAGTGAAAAAAAATGTGCCAAATTTAAGGAAACTCTGAGCAAACCTCAGCAAAAGAGGCAATCTATACTCAGAGCATTGCGGGTAACACGCTGAGAACGCGTATCAAACGACTAGCCCATAAAATAATTTGCTTTTCCCGCTCTGTAGAAATTCATGAGAAGTCATTTGTGCTTTTATTGGGAAATATTACTTCACCTGATTCAGAATAGAAACAGTTTTTGAGAGTCGCTAGTAGAAGATAGTAATTTGATGTGTAACAAGGATAATGGAAAGCAACCGGGCTTACACTGAGCGAGGTCGTGTGACACTTTGTCACAGAACAGAGGAGACATCAGCTTGGCACATGGATTTTGGCGGACAGTGGTTTATGGGCTTAGCTTGGTTTTGAGTGCGGCGACTTGGGCGCAGAATACGTACGAAGTGCATCTGCCCGCAGATATCAATAGCGCGCCAGATTTATGCGCTTTGGTGCCGTGCCAAGAGGTTTTGCCGGAGGCAACCAGTTTTTCCAAGCGACAAGGACGCCCCACTTACGTAGAGGGGTTTAAAGATGAGGGCGGGCAGAAAAAGCGGGTGGGCTATGTGATGCTCTCCACCGACATCACCGATACCCCGGCTTATTCCGGCAAACCGGTTGTCACGCTCATTGGCATGGACACGGCGGGCAAGTTTGTGGGGGTGAAAATTCTAAAACACTCCGAACCAATTTTGCTCTTAGGCATTCCTGAGAGTGCGCTCATCAAGTTCAACAATCAATATATTGGCCATTCTGTTGGTGAAAATATTGAAATTGGCCGTTCGCGCCCGGCAGAGCAAATTGTAGGGCTTGACGCGATTACCGGTGCTACCGTGACGGTGATTGCGCAAAACCAAGTCATGATGATGTCTGGCACCGCAGTGGCGAGACAAGTGGGCATTTTGGCGCCCACGGTGCGGGAGCAAGCACGCTTTATCCCTTCCGGTCAAACCCATTCTTTTGCTCAGTTGGAGCAAAAGGAGCTGGTTAAAACCATTCGGGTGTCGGCAGAACAGGTTGGCCTGCCGCCTGGGGCTGGCCCGTATATTGAATTGAAGTACGGCTATCTAAACTACCCCGATGTAGGTCGGGCGGTGCTGGGGGCGCAAAATTACGAAAATCTGATGCAGCGCCTCAAGCCCGATGAGCATGCTATTTTTATGATTCGTACCGCTGGAGGTGAATCTTTTAAAGGCTCCGGCTTTGTGCGCGGCGGCATTTACGACCGGGTGCAGGTTCGCCAAGGGGGCGATAGCTTTACCTTTCGTGATTCGGACTATCTCAATCTGTACTCTGTGCAGGCTGCCGGGGCGCCAACGTATTCAGAATCCGCTATTTTTGTGATCCGCAGCACCGCCTTTTCGGCGGCGTATCCTTGGCGGATGATCTTTTTGGGCAATACCTTAGATAAAAGCACCGGGGCGCGCACGTTTGTGAACTTCGACAGTGAATATTGGCTGCCGGCTGCTTTGCTAGAAGGCGGACGCCCGGCCATGACAGACCCTATGTGGCTGAAAATCTGGAAAAGCCGGTCGCTGGAAATTGGTCTTTTTACGCTGCTGCTCACCGGGGTGGCGGTGGCCTATGCGATGCGCGATGCGCTCACACGCCGGGCAACGCGTAAAAACAAATGGGCGGTTAACGGTATTAAATATGTAGCGTGGGCCGCTTCCATCTTTTGGGTGGGCGGCAATTTGTTGGCGCAGCCTTCCATTACGCAAGTGCTCACATGGTTCCATGCCATTTTGTTTCAGTGGCAGTGGGCGCTCTTTTTGTCGGATCCATTCATTTTCATTTTCTGGATTTTCATTGTTATTACTGTGTTTATTTGGGGGCGGGGCCTGTTTTGTGGTTGGCTGTGTCCTTTCGGCTCGCTCTCCGAGGGTTTGTATAAGCTCATGCGGGCGGTGGGTGGCAAGCGCTTTCAGTTTGAAGTACCCCAGCTGTGGCACCATCGCTTAAAGTGGCTGAAATACCTCATCTTTTTTGGCCTGCTGTGCGTTTCGCTTTTCTCCATGGAATTGGCCGAGCGTCTGGCTGAGGTTGAGCCTTTTAAAACGACTTTCCTAGTAGGCTTAATTCAGCGCAGTCAAGGGGGTATTCCCTACGTGATGTACGCCACATTGCTGCTGGGACTGTCTTTATTAACCGAGCGCCCATTTTGTAAATACCTCTGCCCGCTTGGCGCCGCATTGGCTATGCCCACAACCTTTCGCTGGTTTGGCTTGCAAAGAAAGGCCGAATGTACCCACTGCACGGCCTGCGCAAAAGGCTGCGGTTCTCACGCCATTGATGCAGATGGGCGCATTGACCAGCGCGAGTGCATGCTGTGTTTGGATTGCATGATTCTCTACACAGACACGCACGCCTGCCCACCCTTGGCACATGAGCGCAAACGTAGAGAAAAGGCCGGGGAGCCGCTCACACCGATTGGGCGCAATGGCTACTACATTCCCATTCATCCTGTGGCCGCTGCGCCTAAAACAGAGGGGGCTTCTCAATGAAAAACAGTGTTGTAAACAAGCCGGGCTTAGACCCGAGAATGCTGACCGACCCTGTGGCTTTGCCTTACGTGGCCTCTGGCCCGGCTGGGCGCATGGTGGGCGAGCTGTGGGACCATCTTTGCCCGTGGTCTTTGGGTGGATGGTCGCTGCACCGGGGTATTTATGTGTTGTCTGGCCTGTGCGCGCTTGCGGTGAGCGTGATGTGGCTGGCTGCTTTACAAGGTAGAATGGGCGCTTGGTTGTTGATTGGCGCTTGGAGTCTTTGGAGCACCCTAGAAATTGGGGTGCGCCGCGTCAGCAAGAACTACGTTAAGGAAGGCCCCTGGTGGGCGGGACGTTTTCGCAGGGCCAGTTGGATGGATTTGATCTGTTACGTGAGTTTTAAAAACTTGCTCATTGGTGTGCTTTTATTTGCCGCACTCAAGGCCGCTGGCGTTTTGGTGGTGACGGGGTGAGGCATCTTGCCCTTTTTGTATGCCTACTGTGCGTTTGCCTAAGCGGACGCGCTGCCACCTTAAGCGTTGCGCCCGGGGAATCTATTGCGCAGACCATTGCGCGCGCCCAGCCGGGCGATATGGTGGAAGTGGCCCGGGGCCGTTATGTAGAGAATCTGCTCATTGACAAAAGCCTCACGCTCAAAGGCATTGACCGGCCCACTTTAAGCGGGGGCGATCAAGGGGACACCATTCGCGTCACCGCGCCAGATGTGGTGATTGAAGGGATGATTGTCACTGATTCCGGGCTGGACTTGGGCGCCCAAAATGCGGGCATCTATCTGTGGCCCGGCGCACATCGGGCCATTGTGCGTGACTGCGACTTGGTTTACAACCTTTTTGGGCTGTGGATTGAAAAAGCGAATAACGTACGCATTGAACGTAACCTCATCACCGGCAAACGAGATTTAGATTCCCCCCAGCGTGGCAACGGTATTCAGCTCTACAACACTGAGGGGGCGAGAATTGAATATAACCACATCAGTTTTGTGCGCGATGCAATTTATGTGGATGTAAGCAATAACGCGATATTTCGGGGAAATAAACTGCACCACAGCCGCTATGGCACGCATTACATGAATTCTTACTTCAACCTTTGGGAAGACAACGAGGTTTACGCCAACCGAGGCGGCTTGGCCTTGATGGAGGTGCGTAACCAAGTGGTGCGCAACAACCGGGCTTGGGGCAATTCAGACCACGGCATTATGTTGCGCACGATTCAAGACTCCGTTGTGGAAAATAATGTGGTGGCTGGCAATCAGCGCGGCTTTTTTATTTATGACGCCGAGTACAACACCTTGCGCAACAATCTGGTGGTGGATAACCGGGTGGGCGTGCATCTTTGGGCCGGTTCCAAAAACAATAAGGTGGGAGGCAATAGCTTTGTCGGTAACCGAGAACAAGTACGCTATGTGGGCGCAAAAGACATGCCTTGGGGCGGCAAAGACAAGGGAAATTATTGGAGCAATTACATGGGCTGGGACCGTGACGGCGATGGCGTGGGCGATATTCCCTACGAAGCGAACGACGCGGTTGATCGACTGGCCTGGCAATACCCCGCCATGAAGCTTTTATTGGCCAGCCCGGCCGTACAAGCGCTTCGCTTTGTGGGCAAACAATTTCCTTTATTGCGTGCGCCAAGCGTTTTGGACGATGCGCCGCGCATGCAGCCTCAACATTCAGATTGGAGTACTTGGCGTGGTCGCTACTTTAGTGAAGCCCCCTGAAGGCACCGTGCCGGCAGTGGCCGTGCGCGGGGTGTTTAAACGCTATGGCCCGTTTGCGGCCGTAGACGGTGTAGATTTAGACATCGCCCCCGGTGAGCTTTTTGGCCTGATTGGGCACAACGGGGCCGGGAAAAGCACGCTGTTTAAAATGATGCTGGGTTTGCTCTCGCCCAGCGCCGGGCAGATTGAGATTGAGGGTGTGCAAGTGCAAGGCGCGCATTTTCGATCTGTGCGCCAGCGAATTGGCTACTTACCTGAAAATGTCGTGCTGTACGACAACCTCACCGGGCAAGAGACCTTGGCCTTTTTCGCCAAGTTAAAGTCTTGCCCGGTAAGCGATTGCAGCCGGGTGCTGGAGGTGGTTGGGCTGGCACAGGCCGGTCAAAAAAGGGTGCGTGAGTATTCAAAAGGCATGCGCCAGCGCCTGGGGTTTGCGCAAGCTTTGCTCGGGCAACCCCGTATTTTATTTTTAGATGAACCCACCACCGGGCTAGACCCGGAGGCAATACGCGAGTTTTATGACACCCTTAAACTGCTGCGAGACCAAGGCGTGACGGTGGTGCTGACCTCCCACATTTTGGCGGAGATCCAAACGCGCGTCGATCGCTTGGCTGTGATGAAGGCCGGGCGTATTCAAGCCATGGGCACGGTAGCACATTTGCGCGAGGCACTCGATCTGCCCGTACAAATTGTGCTCACCAGCCGCTCAGCGCAAGAGGCCGCTGCCCTAGGCGAACGCCTGGCCCCTTTAGCGCTCACCCCCTTGGCCGATGGCCGCTTGGCGCTCTATTGCGCGCAGGCTGAAAAGCTCCGGGTTTTAGGGCTGCTGGCCGGGTGTGAGTCAATGTTAAACGACATTCAAATTATTGAACCATCTTTAGAAGATGTTTTCTTAAGCATGAAAGGGCCGCGCGCATGAAGTGGAACTTGATGTTAATCGTCGCGCAAAAAGAGTGCAAAGACCGCATCCGCAACCGTTGGGTGCTGGCCGTGGCCGTGGTGTTTAGCATCTTTGCCTTGGTGATTGCGTATTTTGGCGCGGCCCAGCAAGGTGCCGTGGGCTTTCGCTCCATAGAAATGACCATCGCTAGCTTGGTGAGTTTGGTGATTTACTTAATCCCCTTGATTGCGCTTTTATTAGGCTTTGATGCCATTGTGGGCGAGCGAGAACGCGGCTCTTTGGATTTGCTGTGCGCCATGCCGCTGACGCGCGGCGAAATTCTGCTGGGCAAATATCTAGGCTTGGCCGCAGCGCTCACGCTGGCCACGGTAGGCGGGTTTAGCTTAGTGGGCTTGGTGTGGATTCAAAAGCTCACGGCCAATGATTTATTTCACTACGTCGGTTTTATGCTCAGCGCCGTGCTTTTGGGCTGGGTATTTTTAAGCATCGCCGTGATGATCTCTGTTTTTGCGCAAGACCGGACACGCGCCTCCGGCATGGCCATTGCCGTGTGGTTCTTCTTTGTATTGGTGTTTGACCTCGTATTACTTGGCGCCTTGGTTTATTCTGGCGGGCAATATGGTGGGGAACTGTTTGCCTATTTGCTGCTGCTCAATCCAACTGATGTTTTTCGAGTACTTAATATTTTTAGATTGGATGATGTTCGTACTTTATATGGTTTGGCAACAGTAATGCCAGGATATCTGGCAGATCAGCGTCTGTTAAGCGCTGTAATGTGTGTGTGGATTGTACTGCCCTTGTGGATTGCAGGTATTCGGTTCAATCAGGCAGGACGTTAAGGAGAGTGGGTATATGAATAATTTACGTAACGTGCTTATGTTCGGTATGTGTGCCTTTTTTGTTTTAGGTTGCGAACCTTCTGAAACGCCGGAAGGGGCAACAGGCCCACAATCTTTTGATAAAAGCACCGCATGTGCGCTCGATGGCATGTTGCTGGCGGATTATCCTGGGCCAAAGGCACAGATTTTATATGAAGGTGTGCCCAAACCTGAATTTTTTTGTGATCCGCTGGAGATGTTTAACCTTTATTTAAATCCGGAGCAAAAGCGTAAGGTTCTCGGGGTTTTTGTGCAAGATATGAGTAGAACAAGTTGGGAACAACCGCGCGATGCGTGGATTGATGCCAAGAGCGCGTTTTACGTGGTAGGCAGCAAAAAGAAAGGCGCTATGGGCGCGACCTTTGGCACCTTTTCGCAAGAAGCCGATGCACAGAAGTTTGTAGCAGAGCACGGGGGAAAAGTTCTGCGCTTTGAGCAGATTACCCCTGCCATGGTGAAGTTAGACGGTGGCGCTTTGCACGACCAAAAAATGTAAGGAGTAGCTTTAAAGGATGGATGATTTTTTTACCCCTTTTGATTTGGAAACTGCGCTTCAAATAGAGCAACTGGCCCGGCTTGTGTTTGAAACCCGCACCGCGCGCGGACAAGTGTTAGCGCGTTATCAAGTTGAAGACGAAGCCGCGCTACTGCGTGAGATTGAAACCGGACGTGTGGAGGAACACCCCGCGTATGAGCATTATTTAGGCGCCTGCATTTTGCAGGAAACCTATCTCAACGCACGAGAAACCATGGCAGCACTCACGCAAAAGGCCAATCAATGAGCGCCTACCATCTAGAATTAAGCCACACCCTTCAAGCACAGTTTGGAGGGCAATTGCAGACTTTTCAATTAACGCAAGATGCGTTGGTGTGCACACTCATCAACGGCGTGGTATTGACAATGCACATTGCCACGCCCAATGCGTACAGCCTGAGCTGGGCGTTTGAAGAGCAGATTTTTCGGATTGATACCGCCCCCACGCATCCGCAATTAACAACACACCCCAATCATCTTCATCATGCCGATGGCCGCGTGTTGGCAGACCCGCTCACGCAATGTGGCGCCCCGGTTTGGCACAATGTGACCAAGGTGATGGAGGTGATCTTAAGCGACCCCTTGCTTCAAAGCCCATGAACCCTGTGCGTGCCTCACAGCTTTTGTTGGCTTTAGCCGTGTTGAGTGTTTTGCTGGGCCTTGCGCTTCTACTCAAACCGGCCCCAGACCCCCTCGAAAAATTGGCGGCGGAAACGGTTTGTTTTGGCGACATGAGCGCACAACCCAGTTTTTTCCCTTGGCAGCCCGGGTCCGGGGGCGATCAATATGCCGCGCGTGCGATTCCTGTGAATGCCCGGTGTGGGCATTGTGGTATGTACCCAGCACGCACGCCCCAGTGGGCTGCGCAGTTGATTTTTGAAAATGGCACCGCAGTGTTTTTTGATTCCCCTTTAGACCTTGCCCAGTTTGAGGAGCGCAGTAAAACGCTCATCCAAGCGGGCACGCATGGCAAAGTGCAGGTGCGTTACGTCACAGACTACCCCCGGCCCGGCCAGTGGGTAAAGCGGGACGAGGCTTGGTTTGTGGTCGGCAGCCAAGTGCTGGGGCCCATGCGCACCGCAGATGTTCCCGCCTTCGCCCGCCAGGCAGATGCGCAAGCCTTTGCGCAGCAGCATCAGGGGCAGGTGTATGCATGGGCAAAATTGCCAGCGGTGGTTTTAAAAAGGTACCAGCCCTAAGCTGGGAAGCGTTGCTCCCAGAGTGATGGCTTAAAAACCTATTCAAAGTCTCAAATTACCACTGAACATGAGACACTCATCCTTATATAATGAATTAAGTTAGCAATCAAACGAAAACAAAGAGCAATTCCCCGTGGTTATGGACCATATAATTTCCGGGAGTTTTATTTCTAAATTATTTCACTATATCGCACCGGTGCGCGAGAATGGGTGCCCATCCGACGCGAATCCATCGACTGGTGCGAAACCCGCGCCAAGCTGGTTCACCCCGATTTCACACAAACCATCGACACACACTGACGCAAACGAGCGCTAGAATGGAACCTCATTGTCAATTCATAGGAGTTTCAGAATACCTCTCCCTATGCATCCTCACCGAGAAAGCTGAAACCTTGAAGGAGGTACCCTAGCCTGAGCAGAATATGCGAAAATGCCGAATTCTTGTGAGGCATTTGAGGGGAAAGAGCTTGAAAGTATTGGTCACCGGCGCAGCCGGCTTTATAGGAAGCCATGTCAGCTTACGACTTCTGGAACGTGGCGACACGGTTGTCGGCTTGGACAATCTCAATACCTACTACGACCCCAAACTCAAAACAGCGCGCCTGGCCCGGCTCAGCCCTCACGCCAACTTCCGTTTTGTTCAAGAGGACGTGGCTCACACAGAAGTAATACAAACCTTGTTTAAAGCCGAACAGTTTGACCGCGTGGTTCACTTAGCGGCGCAAGCTGGCGTGCGCTACTCACTGGTCAACCCCCATGCTTATGTCGAAAGCAATCTGGTCGGCTTTACCAACATTTTAGAAGCCTGTCGCCGCAACAGGATTGCGCACTTGGTGTACGCCAGCAGCTCCAGCGTTTATGGTGGCAGCACCAAAGAGTTCTTTTCCGAACACGATAGCGTTGACCACCCGGTCAGCCTCTACGCGGCCACCAAAAAAGCCAACGAGCTGATGGCCCATACCTACAGCCATCTCTTTCAACTCCCCACCACCGGGCTGCGCTTTTTTACGGTCTATGGCCCTTGGGGACGCCCCGATATGGCACTCTTTCTCTTTACCCGCGCCATTCTTGAAGACCGGCCTATTGACGTTTTTAACTACGGCAATATGCAGCGGGACTTCACTTATATCGACGACATTGTCGAAGGCATTATCCGCACGCTCGACCGCACCGCAACACCGGACCCGGCCTTCAACCCTATGTCGCCAGACCCTTCACGCAGCGCCGCACCCTATCGCATTTTTAATATCGGTAACCAAAATCCGGTGAAGCTCTTAGACTATATTGCCGTGTTAGAAGCCGAGCTGGGCAAAACGGCGCAAAAGAATTTTTTGCCACTGCAAGACGGGGATGTGCCCGCCACCTCCGCCAACACGGCGCAGCTCAACGAATGGGTCGGCTTTGCCCCGGCTACCCCGGTGAAAGAAGGTATCGCCCGCTTTGTAGCTTGGTACAAAAACTACTATGCCGTTTAAACCATATTTACCCTACTGCTGCGATACATTAGGAAACAATTGCACTGTAGGGTTTTTAATACCTGCAAGCTACTCTACACACTAAGCGCTTGTATACACGCCGCTTACTATATTCTCTTCTAGGTAGTGATCTTTGACTTATTTGCTAACCGCCTTTTTGATCTGCTGGCTCATCACCTTATTGGTGGTGCGCTACGCCCATGTGCACAACCACCTTACGGGCGACCACGACCTGGTTGGCATTCAAAAAGTTCATACTCGCCCCGTTCCCCGGATGGGAGGGCTAGGAATTTTCGTCGCCCTTATCTCTATTGCGGCTTTTATGAGCCTGCGCAATGTAGATTTTTCACGTGACTTTTGGCTCATTCTACTGGCCAGCAGCCCGGCCTTTATTGCTGGGCTGGCAGAAGACCTCACCAAACGCGTTGGTGTCGCCGCTCGGCTGGCCGCCACATTGGGCGCAGCCGGTTTAGGCTACATACTTTTAGGCGCAAATATTGAGCGCACCGACATCGCATGGCTTGACGACCTACTACTGTGGTGGCCCATGTCTTTATGCTTCACCATAGTGGCTGTCGGCGGCATGTCACATGCCATTAATATTATCGACGGTTTCAACGGCCTGGCAGGCATGGTGTCCGTCATCATTTTAGGCGCCATTGGCTACGTTGCCTTCATCCAAGGGGATTTTTTGCTCTGGCGAATGAGCGCCTGTCTATGCGGCGCAACGGCCGGCTTTCTGTTCTGGAATTATCCCCGGGGCCTGATTTTTCTGGGAGACTGTGGAGCCTATTTCCTAGGCTTTATGATTGGCGAATTGGCGGTGCTTTTAGTCCTACGCAACCCCGGCGTATCGGCCTGGTTCCCCGTTCTCGTTGTTATTTACCCCGTATTTGAAACTCTTTTTTCTATTTACCGGCGCAGCATCTTACGCGGTGCCTCCCCCGGCCTGCCGGATGCTGCCCATCTTCACTCGTTGGTCTATAAGCGCATTGTGCGCTGGGCCGTGGGCAGCCAAGAAGCACGCCACCGCCTCAAGCGTAACGCCATGGTTTCCCCCTACCTCTGGGGCTTATGTACGCTTTCAGTCATTCCCGCCATCATTTTTTGGCATAACACTTGGATTCTAATAGGTTTTATTACCCTATTTATGATCCTTTACATTCAACTTTATCGCCGAATTGTACTTTTCCGTGCACCCAAACAGCTTATTGTGCACAACCCCTCCCCCCCGCCCTCTAAAAAAGAACCCTAAGCTTAGACATGGCAACATATATCATCGGCGATATTCAAGGCTGCTACACCGCGCTGCGCAAACTGGCCCAAAAAATACAATTTCACCCAGCCCGGGACCGCTTATGGTTTGTGGGCGACTTGGTTAACCGGGGCCCAGAATCTCTAGACACCCTACGCTGGATTCAAGATTTAGGCGATGCCGCCATCTGCGTACTGGGCAATCACGACCTCTATTGCCTACGCGCGGCCTATCTGCCCAACACACGCAAGCATAACGACACCCTCCAAGCCTTATTTGATGCGCCCGATGTACTAGAACTTTTACACTGGCTACGACACCGCCCACTTTTACATGTCGAACACGATGCCGTCATGGTCCACGCCGGCCTGCTTCCCAGTTGGGACATTGAAACCGCCATTAAACGATGTCATGAAGTTGAAGCCGCCCTTCAAAGCGAAAACTTTAAAACCTGCCTACTCAACATGTGGGGGAACACCCCCAATGCCAACCACCAAAATCTCTCAGCGCTGGAACACATACGCCTCACCATCAATGCCACAACGCGCATGCGTTTTTGTACCGCAAAAGGTGCGCTGGAATTTGATACAAAAGGCCCGCTCTCCAAAACTCCCGGTGCCCTGCGCCCTTGGTTTGACGTGCCCAACCGGCAGAACCTCTCACACACCATCTATTTTGGCCACTGGTCCGCACTCGGGTTTGTGCAACGTAACAATGTCGTTTGCCTTGATACCGGCTACATTTGGGGCGGCGCACTGACCGCCCTACGGCTTGAAGATGGCGCCTGCTTTCAAGTACTCGCCAACCCTGACGACAGTCTGCCCATTGGAGAAGATGCGTGAGTCCGCCCGCCCGCCGTATTGCCCTCATTGGCAATCAGGCGGCCTCCCTCCTTAACTTTCGGCGAGAACTCATTGCCGCTTGGCTTGCGCGTGACGCAGAAGTCTTTGCGCTTGCGCCGGACTGGTGCGATAAAACCCGCGCCCAACTCCGCCAATGGGGCGCCACCCCGGTCGATTATGCCCTCAAGCGCACCGGTATGAACCCGGTGCAAGACTTAGCCCACACCTTGCGCCTAGCCCGGCTGCTCAAAAAACTGCGCATAGACATCTGCTTTACTTATTTTATTAAGCCCGTTATTTACGGCACGCTTGCCGCCCGGCTGGCCGGGGTGCCCCAACGTTTTGCCATGATCGAAGGTGCAGGCTATGTGTTTGACGATGCCGCCAGCAGCCTTAAACACCACATCCTTCGCAAAATCGTTACCTCGCTCTACACCCTCTCACTCAAACACACGCAAAAAACCTTTTTCCTGAATTCAGAAGACCAAACCCTATTCATTCAAACCGGCATGCTTTCGGCAAATCAGGCCGTACAATTGGGCCCCATCGGCGTAGATTTAAATTACTTTTGCCCCAGCCCCCTCCCCCCAGGCCCACCTTGTTTTCTCATGGCCGCACGACTAATCGCCGCTAAGGGCGTCAAAGAATTCATGGAAGCCGCCGCAGAAGTTCACAAACACCGGCCCGATGCCCGTTTTATACTGCTTGGCGCCACAGACGCCAACCCCGGCGCACTTTCGGAAACGCTTATTCGCACTTGGACGCAAAATTACAGGGTAGATTGGCCCGGCGCAGTTTCCGATGTTCGCCCCTACCTTGCCCAAGCCAGCGTGTGCGTACTGCCTTCTTATTACAAAGAAGGCGTTCCCCGCAGCCTGCAAGAAGCCGCCGCCTGCGCCCGACCAGTCATTACAACAGACACCCCCGGCTGTCGGGACACCATCATCCCCGGCAAAACAGGCCTCTTGGTGCCACCCAAAAACAGCCAGGCCCTCGCGCACGCCATGCTTAAAATACTAGAAAACCCAAACGAGCTAGCAAAAATGGGGCAAAACGCCCGCCAACTAGCCCAAAACCGCTTCAACGCCCACACCACCTGCGCCCGGCTATGCGACGAAATGGGCCTACCGGCCCCGCCCACCCTAGATGCGACAAAACAAGCAAAGCCTTAGAAAATAACGGAACCCTCACATCACTTAAAGAACATAGTCAAAACAGTTATAGATGAAAAATTTGTTGATTCTGCGATCCAAGCTTATGAAGCAGCATGATATAAGCATAAGATCCAATCCATAATCCAGCACCACACCATTACCCACAAATGAATGGGCGCGAAACGGCCCTAATCACTCAACCAAATTAAAGAAGCAAAACGCCCGCTTTCTGCTGCCCGGCGGTAAGAGAAAAAGCGTGAAGTCTCTTGATACGTACAAGCCCCACCACCAAAAACTTGCTTTACCCCGGCCCGGGCTAGACGCAGACGCGCCAGGGCGTATAAATCGGCCTGCCACTTGCCGGGTTGCTGCCCGGCAATAAAAGCGCGGGCATCTTCTGGATGAGGCGCAACAAACGCCTCTCGCACCTCTTCACCAACTTCAAACGCGGCTTGTGAAATTGCAGGCCCTAGCCACGCCATGACATTGCCGGGCGAAACCTCCATCTTTGCCAAAGTGTTCTCCAGCACCCCGGCCGCTAAACCTCGCCAACCCGCATGCGCTGCGGCCACCGCCTTCGCATCCACATCACAGAATAGAACCGGCAAGCAGTCCGCCGTTAAAATGGCGCAGATTTGTAAGGGGACGTGGGCGACTGCGGCATCTGCCTGTGGTGCGCCTTCAATGGGAAAAGTTGCAACAGTCGTGCCATGCACTTGCGTTAGCCAAGCCGGTTCCGCAGGTAAAACAGCACGCAGCCGGGCTCGGTTTTCTGCAACCGCTTTTGGATCATCCCCTACGTGCGTTGCCAAATTTAGATGACTGTAGCCCCCTTGGCTGACACCGCCTTCGCGTAAAGTTACACACGCTTTGACCTTGGCAGGTGCGGGCCAATCTGGCAGCAGCATCTGCATTAAACATCCTCTTTCTTTAGCGGTGTGCCCAACTGAGTGAGTAAAGCCGAAAAATCAGCCGGTAAAGGTACGGACCATTCACATGCCTCCCCCGTTTGCGGGTGCGTTAAGCCCAAACGAAAGGCGTGTAAAGCTTGCCGGGCAAAAGGTGGCAAATTGACATGCGGGCGGCGCGCGCCATACACAGGGTCCCCCAATAAAGGATGGCCAATATGATTCAAATGCACGCGGATTTGGTGTGTGCGCCCGGTTTCCAGACGGCATTCAATCCAGGTGCAATGCGCCCAGTGTTGTACAGGCCGGTAATGTGTTACAGCTTCCCGACCGCCGGGTGAAACCGCCATTTTGATACGCTGTGAGGGATGGCGAGCGATTCGCGCATCTACTTTCCCGGGGCGCAACACGTGGCCCTGCACCAGCGCCCAATAATGTCGCCCCACTTCATGCGCTTGAAGCTGACGCACCAAGCTGGTTTGTGCAAGCAACGTTTTGGCCACCACCATCAACCCGCTGGTTTCTTTATCCAGCCGGTGAACAATGCCTGCACGCGGCAAAGTCGCCAAATCCGGTGCGTGATGCAGTAAGCCATTGAGTAAAGTACCGCGTTCATTCCCGTGGCCGGGGTGCACCACTAAACCGGCAGGTTTGTTGAGCACGAGAATGTGTTCATCTTCAAACACAATATCAAGCGCAATATTTTCAGGCGCATGCTCAGTGCTCGCGGGTAAACTGAGCGCCGCCACGTCGAGCTGCTCGCCGCCGTTGATGCGTAATTTAGATTGCGCAAGTTTGCCATTGAGCTGAACCTGCCCGGCTTTCACCCAAGTCTGTAAGCGACTTCTAGAAAAATCAGGGTAAAGTTTGGCTAAAACCTGGTCTAAACGCCAACCGGCCCACTCAATCGGCAAAACATAACGCTGGGCAGGAAGAAGCGGCCCGGCTGAGTTATAATCTGCGCTCTCATCGTCATCGTCCCACGCGGGCACGGAGTTTAGTTCTGTGGATGCATTCACGAAAATGTTTTCGATTCAAAAGGCAAAGGCCGTCAGTTTAACGATTATTAGCGTTTGTGTGCTAAGCGCGTGCGCTAATTTAGATGTGGCTGACGAAACGGCTGGCTGGAGCGCACAAAAAATTTATGCTGAAGCAAAAGCCTCGGCCGATGATGGTGTCTATGATCGCGCAATTAAACTTCTTACCAGCCTAGAGGCGCGTTATCCTTTTGGTCGTTACGCTCAGCAAGCACAATGGGACACCGCCTATATTCAATACAAATCCGGGGAATTCGCCAGTGCGCTCACCAGCTGCGAGCGCATTTTGCGTTTGCACCCCAACCATCCGAATATCGACTACATTTTCTACTTAAAAGGCTTGGTGCTTTTCCAAGAAGATAGAGGTTTGTTGGCCGGGCTAGGTAATCAAGACCTCTCTGAACGCGACGCCAAAGCCACCCAAGAGGCCTTTGAAACCTTTCAAACACTGGTCACGCGCTTTCCAGAAAGCCGCTACGCCCCCGATGCACGCAGCCGGATGATCTATCTGGTCAACTCACTAGCCAAGCATGAAGCTCAGGTTGCACGCTACTACTATAACCGGGGCGCCTACGTGGCCGCCGTTAACCGCGCCCAAGCGGGTATAAAATCCTACCCCCGCTCACCAGCAATGGAAGATTCTCTCTACATCCTCATGCAAAGCTATGAGGCGCTCAATCTGCCTCAACAAAAAGAAGAAACTGAGCGTGTCCTACGTCAAAATTTCCCACAAAGTCGTTATCTAGGTGGCAGCGGCTCTGGTGAGACTAAAAAATCGTGGTGGAAAATCTGGTAAATCTTTCACCTAAAACACTGGCTTTAAGCGAGCTCCTGACTCGCCTGAGTGAAAACCCTGCTTCAGCGCTCCAGACCTTAAGCGATCTGGTCGATCGGCTACGTCCAGAGACACCGGGGAACACGGCTCAGGCTCAAGCCCGACTGGAGGCATTTTCTGCCTTGCTGTATCAATACCCCAGTTTGGCAGAAAACCTAGCGCAGATGCTTCACCACCTTTTTGCAGAGACACGGCAAGTTCCACTTTACGTCAGTGCAGGCTTGCTCCCCCCCACAGGATTTTTTTCAGAAACCGCACGACGCTTAAGCGAACGCCTGTTACCAAGGCTCACAGACCCGGCCTCCATGGCCGACATCATCAGTCTGATATTTCACAATAAAAATGATGCGCAATGGGTCTGCGCCATTCCCGATGAAACCTGGCTGAATTTCATTAACGCTATTTTTCCGCCCAACGCGTCAACGCGCTATCGCCAATCACAGCTTCCCCGTAGCGTTAATGAGGTGTTAGACGGCTTTCGCGTACTGGCCTACCAAACCAGCGGCATTGGTCTTCAACCCGAAGTCGTGCGAATCGAACCGGCGCTTGAAGCCTTTGAATCCCCCTTTCTTGCGCTTAACGAAGAGGTTGTGCTCTACGTTAACAACTACCGCGCAGTCTGGGAACAAGGCACCGACCTTGAAGGAGATGAACGGCATCTGCGCGTACTGTTAGACCAATGTCGCACAGTCGAACAGCGCATCCACAACCGTGCCAGCCGAACCAGCACCAGCCTCTCGCTCACCTTTCGCTTAGCGCGCCTACGCCAACATTTAGCGCGGCTAGAAGATGTGCTTACGCTTTTATCGAATCTACTACACCCACAAGGGCACATTGAAGCACGTCCACAAGCCGTCAAATTATTTAAATGCTTTGTCCAAGCACAATGCCGAAAAAACATGCTCAGCGATTATTGGACCCAGTGCCTGAGCCTATTGTCCCTACGCATTACCGAAAATGCCGGGCGCACCGGCGAGCATTACATTACTGAAACACGGCGGGAGTACTTTGGCCTTTTTGCCTCCGCCGCCGGGGCCGGCTTCATCATTGCTATTTTGGCCGCTATCAAATTGTGGATTGGCCTCTTTCATCTGCCCCCCTTAATTCAAGCATGGCTCATTTGCCTAAACTACGGATTAGGCTTTGTCTTTATACACATGCTGCACTTTACCGTTGCCACCAAGCAGCCGGCAATGACGGCCAACACCCTGGCAGCCTCCATCAGTGAAACCAAAGCTGGGGAAAAAAGCGATCCCGCCGGGCTCATCGCGCTTTCTGCCCGCACCGTCCGAAGCCAAATCGCCGCCATTTTAGGCAACGTGTGTATTGCCGCACCCTTTGCTTACCTATGCGGACACCTGTTCAGTTATGGCTTTGGCGATTCCTTTATCACACAATCCAAAGCAGAAAAATTACTAACAGAAATCAATCCCTGGCACACAGGCTCGTTGTTTTACGCTGCGTTAGCAGGCATCTGCCTGTTTCTCTCCGGCCTCATTGCAGGTTATGTAGATAATCTATTTGCCTATAACAAAATTCCCGAACGCTTGCGCGTATGGCCGCTCGCCAAGCGCTGGTTCAGCGAGAAACGCATTGACCATTTTGCAAACTACATTAGCCAAAATGCCGGTGCGCTCGCCAGCAATTTTTTATTTGGTGTGATGCTCGGCAGCGTCAGCGCCTTTGACAAGCTTTTAGGTATCCCCGTCGATATTCGCCACATTGCCTTTTCTTCAGCCAACTTAGGCTACGGCCTTCAAACACTGGAAGGCCCCATTTCCACCTCCCTACTGTGGCCGGCCCTTTTAGGCATCGCCCTTATTGGACTCGTCAATCTAATCGTCAGCTTTTACCTTGCCTTAAATGTAGCCATGCGCGCGCGCGGCCTACCCTTCAAACAACACCGGCTTTTGCTGAAAGCCGTATTCAAAGCCTTTATTGCGCAACCCCGGCTTTTCCTGCTACCGCCCAAACCACAAAATGATGTTGATGAATCTAGTACTTGAACATTCACATTAAAATGTCATTTTGAATCTCCAAAAACATCACATATACGCACTTTCAGGTTAGAATCTCAAACTTTGCAAGTCTCCTCGTAGTTCAATGGATAGAACGGGTGCCTCCTAAGCGCCAAATCTGGGTTCGATTCCCGGCGAGGGGACCAGCACCTAGTATACTTTAGGATTCCACCTGACTCGATGATTCGCAATTTGCTGCGTAAAGTTTTCCGGCCCAGCGTGCGCCCCACTGCTAACAAAGTGGGACGCGCGGTTGAAGTGCCCGCTCAAACACATGGCATTACACGTAGCGCTATTTTGCCCTTTGCGCGAAAAGTCTGCATAACCCTGCAAGAAGCAGGCTATAAAGCCTACATTGTTGGCGGTGCAGTACGCGACCTGATGATGTCGCAAACACCCAAAGACTTTGACGTTGCCACAGACGCAACCCCGGAACAAGTCCGTCAGCTTTTCAGGCGTAGCCGCATTATTGGACGACGCTTTAAAATTGTGCACGTGTTAAGTGGCCCGGATGTAATTGAAGTCTCTACATTTCGCTCCTTGCAAGAAGCAGAAACCGACGAACATGGTCGCATCACACGAGACAACACTTACGGCACCCAAGCAGAAGATGCCACCCGGCGCGACTTTACCGTCAACGCCCTGTACTACGACCCCAATACAGAAACCGTCATCGACTACCACAATGGCGTGGCCGATCTAAAAGCCAAGACGCTGCGCATGATTGGCGATCCTAAAACGCGCTACCGTGAAGACCCGGTGCGCATGCTGCGCGCAGTGCGCTTGGGTGCAAAACTGGGGCTCAGCATTGAACCAAGCACCCGTGCCCCCATTCCTGAAATGACGCCCCTCTTAGCAAACGTCCCCGCTGCACGGCTGTTTGACGAAATGCTCAAACTGCTCTCCAGCGGCCAGGCGGTCAACTGCCTAAAACAGCTCCGGGCCGAAGGTTTACACCACGGTTTACTGCCTTTACTCGATGTTATTTTAGAGCAGCCCCTGGGTGAGCGCTTTATCTGGCTCGCGCTGGAAAATACGGATGCACGCGTGCGTGCTGGCAAATCTATTTCCCCCGGATTTTTGTTTGCAACCTTGCTCTGGCATGAGGTTCTAGCGGTTTGGGAAAAACTTAAGGCACAGGGCGTATTGCCCACCCCGGCGCTTTTTGATGCGATGGATGAAGTCCTGGCCACCCAAGCTGAAAAACTGGCCATTACCCGACGCGTCGCGGGCGATATCAAAGATATTTGGGCCTTACAGCCCCGCTTTGAAAAACGCTCAGGCAAAATGCCCTATCGCCTCATTGAACAAGCACGCTACCGCGCAGGTTGGGACTTTCTGAAACTCCGGGCAGAGGCCGGCGAAGTTAGCATGGACCTGGTCAACTGGTGGGATCAATTTGCCCATGCGCAACCTGAAGCACGCGCCGAAATGCTGATTACCCCAACGCCGGGTGGCGCGCCAAAACGCCGTCGTCGCCGTAAAAAAACAGCTTCTACTGCAGATGTACCCCCCCAAGCGCATGAAGAAAACTAAACTTAATCAACCTGTTACTGCCTATATTGCATTGGGCGGTAACTTAGGGGACCCGCCTGAAAGTTTTGCCCTTGCGCTTAAAATTTTATCCGCCCACCCAAAAATTGAAGAAGTTAAACAATCCAATCTCTACTTAAGCGCCCCTTTAGGCACAAGCGAACCTCAGCCGGATTACATTAACACCGTTGCACGCTTAAAAACGACGCTCAGCGCACAAGCATTACTTCAACTATTACTGTCTATTGAAACTCAGCTGGGCCGGGTGCGTACGCATCTAAAATCGCCTCGCACCCTAGACCTTGATTTACTGTTGTACGCAGAAGAAGAAATCAAAGAAGAGCACCTCACGGTTCCTCATCCCCGCATGCATGAGCGCGCCTTTGTGCTACTTCCCCTATTTGATCTAGCGCCTGATCTTCACATCCCCGGTCATGGCATGATACATTCGCTCCTGCCTACTCTGGCGGGGCAGCCTATACGGCGCTTTTAAAACTTCCCCACCAGCATTACACAGCAGCATCAACTCAGGATTGGTTTAATATGCTTGAAAAAGCCCGGTATATTGTTGTTGAGGGCCCCATCGGTGCGGGGAAGACCTCTTTTGCAAAACGTCTCGCGGAACGCATCCCCACCGCTCAAGCACTATGCGAAACCCCAGAGTTAAATCCCTTTCTCAGTCGTTTTTATCAAGACATTGAACATTGGGCACTCCCCACACAACTCAGTTTCCTATTTCAACGACTTGAAAAACTAGATGAAATCAGCATTCAACACCAACAAGGCCATCCGATACTGTCTGATTTTCTGCTTGAAAAAGACCCGCTGTTTGCCGAGCTTAACCTTCCTAAAGACCAATACCAACTCTACAAACATACCTACGAACGCCTTGCCCCCCAAACACCCCTTACCCCTGATTTAGTCATTTACCTTCAAGCCCAGCCGGCAACCCTCATTGAGCGCATCCGGCGCCGGGGCGTTGAGGTAGAGCGGTACATTACCGAGCAGTATTTAGAGCTTGTCAACGCCCGCTATGCCCGCTTTTTTCACGATTACGACAGCGCCCCACTTTTTATCATTGATGCAGAAGTACTCAACCCTATTGATCAGGATGATGACTTTGATCTCATTCTGGAACATCTGCAAAACATGCGTGGCTACCGCGAATTTTTTGGCTACGGCGCATAATCTAAACCAATTGATTGGCAGTATGCTTGAGCACTCAAAAGAGTCGTAATGTCTGAAGCCTGCCCGGGCTGTAGTTTAAACAACCATGCCTCATAAGGTTGTGCGTTAACCCTTTCCGGCGTCTTTGTGAGTGCCGTATTCACTGCTAACACCGTTCCTGCAGCCGGAGCATAAATTTCTGAAGCGGTTTTAACCGATTCCACCACAGCGCAAGCCTCGCCAGCGCCAAGCTGCCTGCCAACTTCGGGCAGTTCCAAAAATACAATATCCCCCAGCTCCCCTTGTGCATGATAGGTGATGCCAACCGCCCAACTACCATCATCTAAAAGCTGAACCCAAGCATGCTCCGGCGTATAACGTAGCGTTTCTACAATTTGCATCACTCAATCCTTGTGATTTAAAGACACAATTCTGCCGCATTCTATACGTAATTGTCGGATAATATCGCCATGCAACCAATATCTGACCAAACTTCGCCACCGCCGGCCCCCTTTAATGCGGACTTACATACCCACTCCAGCTTCTCGGATGGTTTTCTCACGCCTCAAGAGCTGGTATTCCGAGCGCATCACAATGGCGTCACGATGCTCGCACTCACCGACCACGATACCCTCGATGGCCTGCCAGAAGCTGCCGATGCTGCTGCATCGCAAGGCTTACGCCTCATCCCCGGGGTAGAAATTTCCGTCTCATGGATCCGAGAAACTGTCCACATCGTCGGTTTAAATATTGATCCAACCCACCCCGCGCTTGTTGACGGACTCACACATATACGCCAAGATCGCTTGGTCCGAGCACAAAAAATGAGCGACGCCTTAGCGGAAGCAGGCTTTCATAACATGCTTGAAAAAGCCATGCGCTTTGCACGCAACCCCCACTTGGTCAGTCGAGCCCATTTTGCGCGCGCCCTGGTAGTAGAAGGCGCAGTCTCCAATGTTCACGACGTCTTTCGCCACTACCTCTCACCCGATAAACCCGGCTACGTACCACAAGAATGGGCGGAATTAGAAGATAGTCTGGCTTGGATTCACCAAGCCGGGGGCGTGGCCATCATTGCCCACCCCGGCCGTTACTGGCGCCTCTCGAAAGCGGAGCTAGGTGATTTATTTGAACAATTCTCAAAACAAGGCGGACAAGGCATTGAAGTCGTCTCCAGCGCGCACGATGCTCAAGCTGAAGCGCGCTTTGCCCGTGTAGCACGAGAATACGACTTTGTCGCCTCTCGTGCCTCTGATTTCCACGGCCCTGACGAAAGCTTAATTGACGTAGGCTACCCCCGCCCACTTCCCCCCGATCTAACCCCTGTTTGGAATTTATTTTAAAGCCCGGTCATGTCTAACATCCTGTCAATCCACCCCGAACAACCTCAAGCCCGACTCATTGCCCAAGCCGCAGACATCATTAAAGATGGCGGACTCGTCGCCTGCCCCACGGACTCAGGCTACGCTTTAGTCGGGCGTGTAGAAGATGCTCAAATTAACGAACGCATCCGCCGTATTCGTCACGTAGATGAACGCCACCATTTCACCCTACTCTGCAGAGATCTATCTGAAATTGCCACCTATGCACGCGTAGATAACATTCAGTACCGCCTGCTCAAGGCCACCACGCCCGGCTCCTATACCTTTATTTTAGAAGGCAGCAAAGAGCTCCCCCGACGCATGCTTCACCCCAAACGCAAAACACTTGGGCTACGCATACCAGACACCCCGCTGATTGCAGCCTTACTGACCGAGCTAAACAGCCCAATGGTAAGTTCCACTTTGTTGTTGCCAGACGAGCCAGAACCCCTGTCCGACGCCTTCGACATTGCCGAGCGCCTAGAAAAACAGCTTGATCTGATTATCGAAGCCGGCACCTGCCGGGCCCAAGCCACCACCGTGATCGACCTTACCAGTGGCAGCCCGGTGCTCATTCGCGAAGGCAAAGGCGATCTAACACCTTTTGGGCTTTGATAGAATGCGCCACCTCAACCTAAAGAAAGCACACCGTGGCTGAAACTTTTGCCAACATCTTGCTTTGGGCCGTACCGGTTTTGTTTGCAATTACTGTGCGCGCCGTTGCATACGCCTATGTGGCCCACTACCTAGGCGATACAACACCAGAGCGCTTAGGGCGTATGAGCCTGAACCCGCTCAAACACATCAGCATCATAGGCACTATTATCATCCCACTGGTGCTTTACTTCGGCACAAACGGCGGATTCGCTTTTGGCTGGGCCAAGCCTTTACCGGTTGATTTTTCAGCTTTTAAAGACCCCAAACGCAGCATGATTTGGCTAGCGCTCTCCGGCCCGGCCGCCAACCTGGGCATGATATTAATCTGGGGGCTCGCCCTAAGCTTAGCGAGCCAATCCCAAGGAGACTATGCTGAAGGCTTAGCCTACATGGCCGTGGCCGGCATCGCCATCAATGTCATCCTCTGCCTCTTTAATCTTCTACCCATTCCACCACTGGATGGCGGACGCATTTTAATGGGCCTGTTACCCAATCGCCTGTCCATTCCTTTTTCACGAATTGAACCCTACAGCATGTTTATTTTGCTCGGGCTTCTAGCCACCAATGTATTAAATGGCATATTAGGCAGTACCAGCCGTACACTCATTAAAGGCATCATCAGCCTATTTATTTCACAATGAAGGTTACTATGAATACACCTCGCGTTCTTTCAGGCATGCGTCCCACTGGGCGCCTTCACCTTGGTCATTACCACGGCGTACTCAAAAACTGGGTCAAACTTCAAGATGAATTTACCTGCTTATTTTTTGCCGCTGACTGGCACGCTCTGACCACCAACTACGAAGCCCCACAAAATATCGCCCATAATGTTTGGGACATGCTCATCGACTGGCTCAGCGCCGGGGTAGACCCCAACAAAGCCATCTGCTTTGTGCAATCTCATGTGCTGGAACACGCAGAACTGCACCTTCTGCTCTCCATGATGTCCCCCTTAAGCTGGTTAGAGCGCGTGCCCACCTACAAAGACCAAATGCAAAAATTGGGCGACAAAGACCTTTCAACCTATGGCTTTTTAGGCTACCCGCTCCTGATGTCCGCAGACATTCTGATCTACCGCGCAGATAAAGTCCCCGTTGGAGAAGACCAAGTACCCCATATTGAATTAACACGCGAATTTGCACGGCGCTTTAACAACTTCTACGGGCGCCCCGCCGACTTTGAAGAAAAAGTAAAAGCCTGTCTCAAAAAATTAGGCGGCAAAGCAAGCAAGCAGCTTGAAAATTACAAAAAACAATTCCAACAAGAAGGACAGGCGGAAGCCCTTACCCCCGGGCGCAATCTCATTTCAGAAGCACAAAGCCTCTCCAATAACGACAAAGAGCTCCTACTGGGCTACTTAGAAGGCAGTGGCAAACAAATCCTCATCGAGCCCAATGCTTTATTGACCGAATCCTCTAAGCTCCCCGGCCTAGATGGCGAAAAAATGTCAAAAAGCTATGGCAACACCATTTTCTTACGCGACGACCCGGTCGCCGTCGAGAAAAAAATCCGAGCCATGAAAACAGACCCCCAGCGCATGCGTAGAACCGACCCCGGCGACCCAGCAAAATGCCCCGTCTGGCAATTCCACGTCGTTTACTCCACACCAGAGACGCGCGATTGGGTACAAACCGGCTGCAAAAGCGCCGGCATTGGCTGCTTAGAATGCAAACAGCCCATTGTTGAGGCCATATTGCGCGAACAAAATATCATGCACGAACGCGCCCAACCCTATCTAGACCGCCCAGAGCAAGTACGCGAAATCGCCGCCCACGGTTGCGAACGCGCCCGGTCACTAGCCAAAGAAACCATGCGCGATGTACGCCAAGCAATGGGGCTGAGCGAATAAACCTCAAAAATGAGGTTACCTACTTTACTCAAAGATCTGGGCATTTTTGTGCTGCTCTACTATGGCACATTTGCCCTCTTTCCTTATCTTGTCACCTACGAACGATACGATGGCACTCAAAACGTCCATCCACAATTTCCCATTGCAATCCTTCAAGAAGGTAAGCCCACAATCGTAAAGTGGCACACCTACAGCACTGCACCCAAAAACTTTGAAAATCAACTCATACAGCCCACATCCAACACACAAGTTCAACTGAACGAAATTGAATCTTTCGAACTAAAAATAGATAAAAATGGAATAATCAAACTTAGCTTAAACACAGATAACTATGGCTTTTGGTCACAATACAGCATTAAAAACGGCATTGTCACCCCCATTTCATTCCGCTTTATTGGCGCATTTGTTGTTCTATACGGTCTCGTCATAGCCTCAATTGGCACATTCCTCATCAAGCGGTTTTTAGCCAAATATCAAGCAGGTTAATTCCTGCTTGGTACACGGTTAGCAATATTCTAAAAATGCTTTACCAAACCCATACATTTCAAAGCCCAATTCATATCCAGCAAAGAAAATAAAATGATCTCTCACAGCAAAGCCGCCTCTTTTCTATTCCAGCATGTATTTCCCCCCCGCTCCGCGCATCGCTTGAGCGCTAAATACCTACTACTGGGGCTGGCGTTTTCTTTACTCGCACCGCTAAGCGCCCAAGCTGCCATCCCGGCCGCTGAACGCCAAGTGCTGCTGGATTTGTATGAGAAAACACATGGCGCAAAATGGAAGAAAAATACAAACTGGCTAGGGGCTGAGGGCACGGAATGTACTTGGCATGGTATTACTTGTGATGAATCAAATAAGCATGTCACCCAAGTTAGTCTTAACTTCAATTGTCTGTCTGGAAACTTACCTCCTCTGTCCGGGCTATCTCAACTAAAAAGCTTTGACGTTTCTAGAAATAAACTGACGGGCACTATTCCATCACTCGCAGAGCTGAAAAATTTAGAAATTTTTTACGTATATCGAAATCAGCTCTCAGGTGAAATACCCTCTCTATCTGGATTACCAGAGC
>RRZU012304487.1_pt1 | contig 44729 bp, 41 predicted proteins | sample 2165561 | NCBI WGS metagenome assembly RRZU01 (sample SAMN10456909, study PRJNA506462) | wastewater metagenome | isolation source: wastewater sludge | place: USA: Moscow, Idaho | reverse complement strand
GCGCCTGCCGTTACTGCGGCTGTTACAAAAGCGGGCTATGGTGCTGCACTTGCAGATACACAAAAGGCAGCAGGGGATACTGCCGCTACGCCGCAAAAAAACATCGGTACAGGTGCAAATGCACAAGACGCGGAATTTGCCGCAATGAAAACACGGCTTGTGGTATCGTTTGTGTTTTTAGTGCCCTTAATGTATATTGCGATGGGCGGCATGATGGGCTTGCCAATTCCCGCGTTTTTATCTGGGCACGAGAACAGTGTGGCTTATGCGCTGGCACAATTTCTGCTTTGTTTGCCAATTGTGTTCGTCAACAGAAAGTATTATTATAATGGATTCCGTTCGCTTTTGCACGGCGCGCCCAATATGGACAGCCTCATCGCCATCGGCTCGGGTGCGGCGCTTTGTTATGGAATTTTCGCGATAGCACGTATAGGACATGGGCTTGGCGTTGGCGATATGGCGCTTGTTGCGCAATATCATATGGATTTATATTTTGAATCCGCGGCCATGATTCTTGCACTTATTACTATGGGTAAATACCTTGAAACCAAGAGTAAAGGCAAAACCAGCGAGGCAATTTCAAAGCTGATTAACCTTGCACCCAAAACCGCTTTTGTGGAACGCGATGGCAAAGAGGTCGAAATTCCGGCTGCTGAAGTGCGCGTGGGCGATACCGTTGTGGTGCGCCCCGGCATGCGCATTCCGGTGGATGGCGTGATATTAGAAGGCGCATCCAGTACAGACGAAAGCGCGCTTACCGGCGAGAGCATGCCGGTGGAAAAAGCGGTGGGCGATACAGCCAGCGCCGCCACGGTAAACCTGACGGGCTTTTTTAAGTTTCGCGCTACGCGCGTTGGCGAGGACACCACGCTTGCGCAGATTATTCGCCTTGTAGAGGAAGCAAGCGGCAGTAAAGCGCCGATTGCAAAGCTGGCTGATAAAATTTCGGGCATTTTTGTGCCGGTTGTGATTGCCATTGCGGTGCTAGCTGTGGGCATATGGCTTTTGGCTGGCCAAAGCACCGAATTTGCGCTTTCGGTCGGTATTGCGGTATTGGTAATTTCCTGCCCTTGTGCATTGGGCCTTGCAACACCTGTTGCTATTATGGTGGGCACGGGTAAAGGCGCCGAAAACGGCATTTTGATTAAATCGGGCGAGGCATTGCAGCTGGCGTGCACCGTTAATACGGTTGTGCTTGATAAAACAGGCACAATTACCGAGGGCAAGCCGCGCGTTACGGATGTATTACCGCGCGAAAACACTTCACGCGAAACGCTTTTGCAATTAGCGGCAAGCGTGGAAACCGCCAGCGAGCATCCGCTTGCCCATGCGATTATGGCCGAAAACACTTTGCCGCTTTTGCCTGCGCAAAGCTTTCGTGCCGTGCCCGGAAAAGGTGTGGCAGCTACAATTACGGGCAAAACGATACGCGCGGGCAACGAAGCCTTTTTAAAGGAAGAGGGCACACAGCTTACAGCACAGCAGGCAAGTTTGGCCGCACGCTTTGCAGATGAGGGCAAAACGCCGCTGCTGTTTGCGGATGAAACAGGCTTTCTGGGCATCATTGCCGTGGCGGATACCATTAAAAAAACCAGCGCCGAAGCCATCCAAAACCTTGCAAAGCTGGGTGTGGATGTTATGATGCTTACAGGCGATAACGAGCGCACGGCAAAAGCAGTGCAAAAGCAGCTTGGCATCGGCAGCGTGAGAGCGGGCATTTTGCCCGATGGCAAAGAAAAAGAGATTGTTAAGCTGCAAACACAGGGCAAGCGCGTGGCGATGATTGGCGATGGTGTCAACGATGCGCCTGCGCTTGCAAGAGCCGATGTGGGTATTGCTATTGGCGCCGGCACAGATATTGCAATTGAAAGCGCCGATATCGTGCTCATTCGTAGCGATTTGCGCGACGCAGTAACCGCAATCCGCCTTTCGCGTGCGGTGCTGCGCAATATTAAGCAAAACTTGTTTTGGGCGTTTTTTTATAACAGCATCGGCATCCCGCTTGCTGCGGGGGTTTTATATCCGATGCTGGGGCTAAAGCTTAGCCCCATGTTTGCCGCTGCCGCTATGAGCCTTTCCAGCGTGTGCGTGGTGCTAAATGCGCTGCGTTTGCGCACATTTAAAGCAAACTTTATAAACGAAAATGCGGCAAATCAACCGCCTATAAAAGAAAAGGAGAGAAAGAAAATGGAAACAGTAATCATGACAATTGAAGGTATGAGCTGCGGGCATTGCTCTGCACGTGTAGAAGCCGCTTTAAACGCTATTGTGGGCGTCAGCGCCACAGTAAACCTTGCAGAGAACACAGCCACCATAACCCTTGCAGAATCTGTGCAGGATAGCGCGCTGAAAGATGCGGTAGAAAAGGCAGGCTATCCTGTAACGGGCATTACCCGCCAATAACGCACCCTGCAATACGGTTTTTCAAGAAAGGAATATGACATGCAAGCAGATAAAGAGCAGGTGTGCCGCCTGATAAAAACGGCGCGCGGGCAGTTGGATGGCATTCTTGCCATGATAGAGGCCGATCGGTATTGTATTGATATCTCTAATCAATTGCTGGCTACGCAGTCGTTACTGGGCAAAGCAAACAAAGAAGTGCTGAAAGCGCACATTTTTTCCTGCGTACAGTCGGCTTTTACCGAGGGCAATGCCGAAGAAAAAATCAATGAAGTGCTTGCCATTGTAGACAAGCTGGGGAAATAGCCATGAAAGAGAAAGTCGCTCAAAAATTGCGCTTTAAACGCGGCTATGGCGTTTATGTATGGCTTGCGGCGCTGCTTGCTTTCTTCCTTTTATTTCAATTATGCAAAAACAATATGTCGGTGATGGATTTTTTCACCCGATATATTACAGCCCCTTATAAACAATTTGTGGGCAGCATCATGGCCGTTTTGCCGTTTTCTGTAGCTGAATGGCTTTGTTGCGCGCTGGTAATTGGCTGTATAACGTATGTTATAATAACGATAAAACGCATTATTGCTGCAAAAGGGCACAGAGCTGAAAAGGTGTTTCACTTTGCACTGACGGCACTGTGCATTCCGCTTACGGTTTACGCCGGGTTTACCGCTTTATGGGGCGCAAACTATTATACGCAAAGCTTTGAAAGCCGCAGCGGCCTTGTAGCCGCGCCGGTTTCCGTGCAGCAGCTTTACGATACTACCGCGCTTTTTGCGCAAATGGCCAATGATGCCGCCGCAAAAACGGCGCGCGATGAAAACGGCCTTTTTGCGGGCAAGCAAGACGAAATTTTTGCAAAAAGCAAAACGCTGTATCGCCCGCTGGAAGAAGAATATCCCTTTTTAAAAGGGGCAGAGCTTGGCGCAAAACCCATGCTTTTATCCGAAGTGATGAGCATTATGAATTATACGGGCTTTTATTTTCCCTTTACGGGCGAATCCAATATCAATATTTATGAACCTGCGGCATTTATGCCCTCTACGATAGCGCACGAAATTGCGCATCAGCGCGGCATTGCGCCCGAGCAAACGGCCAATTTTCTCAGTGTGCGCGCCTGTGCGCTGTCGCAGGATGTCAATTATCAATATTCCGGTTATTTGCTGGGATATGTGCATCTGTCTAACGCCTTGTATGCCGCCGATTATTCGCTTTGGAGCAATGTGGCGCAAAGCCTTTCGCCGCTTGTAGTGGCAGATCTTGAGCACAATCGCCAGTACTGGCAAAAATACGAATCGCCTGTGGCAGACGCGGTGGACGCTACTTATTCAGAATTTTTAAAAAGTTACGACCAAGAGCTTGGCTCAAAAAGCTATGGTGCTGTGGTAGATTTATTGGTGGCGTATTACGCATAGCATGTACAAAAAAGCCCGTTACATTGCGCATATCGTGCAATGTAACGGGCTTAACATTTGTTATAATTAAACTGTGTACCAATATTTTCTATCCATATTGCGATACTGCACCGCTTCGCTGACATGCTGCGTGTCAATACTTTCACTGCCGTCCAAATCGGCGATTGTGCGGCTTACTTTCAGCACACGGTCATATGCTCTGGCCGAAAGCCCCATGCGTTCAAACGCCAGCTTTAACAGCTTGTCTGCGTCTTTGGTTAGGCGGCATACGCGGCGCAACATCGCGCTGGGAATTTGCGCATTACAGGTAATGGAGGTGCCCGCAAATCGCTTTTGCTGCACGCTGCGCGCTTTTGCCACGCGCAGCGCAATATCTGCGCTGCATTCGCCTTCAGCTTCGCTTGAAATATCGGCATACTCCACAGGCGGCACCTCAACGTGCAAATCAATGCGGTCCAATAGCGGGCCGGAAATGCGCTGCAAATAACGGTCTATCGCACTTTGTGTACAGGTGCAAGCGCGTGTTGGGTGGCCAAAATATCCGCAAGGGCAGGGGTTCATCGCGGCAATCAGCATCATGCGGCACGGAAAGCATGCGCTGCCTGCAACGCGGCTCACGGTGACAACGCCGTCCTCTACAGGCTGGCGCAAAATTTCCAGTGCATCTCGATGAAACTCCGGCAGCTCATCTAAAAACAAAACGCCATTGTGCGCAAGGCTAATTTCGCCGGGGCGCGGCAGCACGCCACCGCCCGAAAGCCCCGTGGCGCTAACCGAGTGATGCGGCGAACGAAATGGCCGCTGTGTAATTAGCCCCACGCCTTTTTTCATATTGCCCGCCACTGAATAAATCTTGGTGGTTTCCATCGCTTCCTCGCGCGAGAGGGGCGGCAAAATGCCGGGCAGGCGCTTTGCAAGCATGCTTTTTCCTGTGCCGGGCGAGCCGATCATCAAAAGATTGTGCCCGCCTGCGGCGGCAATTTCCAGCGCACGCTTTGCCTCCGGCTGCCCGCGCACATCGGAGAAATCCAGTGCCTCCTGTATTGCTTGCGCGGCAAATTCCAGCACTGGCACGCGCTGCAAAAGCGTTTCGCCCGCAAGGTGCGCCACCACTTGTTTTACGTTTTCAACCGCATAAATTTCAATGTTTTCCACAGCCGAGGCTTCCAGCGCGTTTTCGGCGGGCAAAAACACCGCCTTAATGCCAGCCGCCGCAGCAGCTATCGTCATGGGCAAAATGCCGTTTACGCCGCGCACGCTGCCATCCAGCGACAATTCGCCCATAAAGGCCCAATCCTGCGGCAAGGCTTTAATTTGCTCGCTGGCGGCAAGCAGCGCCAAAAGCACAGGCAAATCGTAAACTGGGCCCGTTTTTTTTATGTCCGCAGGCGCAAGATTCACAGTAATGCGGCTGACAGGCCATGTAAAATTCAGGTTTTTCAGCGCGCTGCGCACGCGGTCGGTGGCTTCTTTTACTGCATTATCAGGCAGCCCCACAATCGCAAATTGCGGCAAACCGCCGCTGATATCCGCTTCCACGCTGACGCAAAAGCCCTCTAGCGCAAACACGCCCATGCTTTGCACCTTTGCAAACATCGCCACCACTCATTTCTGAAAATATAGTACAATAGTAGCATTTTAACCGCATTTTTGCAATGCGGTAATTGTGCGCATGCGCAAAAGCACGAAAGTGGATTGATTATTGTCTTAAAATGTTGTAAAATAAGCATACTGTATATAAAACTGTTTATATGATAATTTGCAGAAAAGGTGCTTTAACTCAAACTTAAAGCTAGGTGATGATATTGTCTACGCGTCTTTCGGATTTTGCCCAGCGCTTTCGAAAACAAATTTTGATTGCGTTTGATATTTTTGTGGTATCCTTTTCCTATATGCTGCCGTGGATTATGATTCAAGGGCGCACCTCGTTTACCCGCTACAATAGTGTTTTGTGGGCAAGCTGTTTCTTTTTTGTATGCTGTTATGAGATTATTTATGGTTTAATGGGCATGTACGACAGCCTTTGGCGCTACGCTGAAATTGTGGAATTTTTTCGCCTTTGCGTGGCATCCATCACGGCTGTAGCCATCTTTGTGGTGGGCAGTTATACGATGTTTAATGAAACTGCGGTGCCCATTCCGGTTTATTTTTTAAGCGCCATGTTTGCTTCGGCACTCACGCTGTACTCGCGCTTAACGTATCGAATGTATCGCAATACAACCATTAAAACAAAAGGCAAGGCGCGCAGACGCGTGATGATTATCGGCGCAGGTGATGCGGCCTCCACGCTTTTGCACGAAACCTTTAAAAACAAATCGCAAGATATGAACATTATCTGCTGCGTGGACGACGCCAAAGAAAAGGTGGGGCGCTCCATCATGGGCGTGGAGATTATGGGCACCACCGAGGATATCCCCGAAATTGTTGAGCGCTGCGAAATTGAAACCATCTTGCTTGCCATTCCAACACTGGACGATAACAACAAGAAACGCATTTTAAGCATTTGCAATAAAACAAAGTGTAATTTACGCATTTTGCCGGATATTGTAAAACTGATTGCCGATGGCAAAGATTTGCTCTCGCGCGTGCGTGACGTGCGCGTGGAGGATTTGCTTGGGCGCGACGAAATCGAACTGACAGACCTTACAAGCTCGCTTATAACGGGCAAAACCGTGATGGTTACAGGCGGCGGCGGGTCGATTGGCTCCGAGCTTTGCCGACAAATTGCCTCTTGCAACCCGCAGCAGCTGATTATTGTGGACATTTACGAAAACAGCGCATATTCGGTGCAACAGGAGCTTGTGCGTGCATATGGCAAAAGCTTAAATCTAGCTGTGCGCATCGCGTCGGTGCGCGATTCAAAAAAGGTGGACGCGCTTTTTGAGAAATTTCGGCCCAATGTGGTGTTCCATGCGGCCGCGCATAAGCACGTGCCTTTGATGGAGGACGCGCCGGAAGAAGCCGTGAAAAACAACGTGTTCGGCACGTATAATGTGGCGATGGCTGCCGAAAAATACGGCACCGAGCGCTTTGTGCTGATTTCCTCGGATAAAGCCGTAAACCCCACAAATGTTATGGGGGCAACCAAGCGCGTATGCGAAATGATTGTGCAGTGTTTGGCGCAAAAAAGCAAAACAAGCTTTGTTGCGGTGCGCTTTGGCAATGTGCTTGGCTCAAACGGCTCGGTGCTGCCGCTGTTTAAAGAGCAAATTGCTGCGGGCGGCCCGCTTACTGTAACGCATCCCGATATCGTGCGCTATTTTATGACAATTCCCGAGGCCGTGCGCCTTGTATTAGAGGCGGGCTCTATGGGCAAGGGCGGCGATATTTTTGTTTTGGATATGGGCGCGCCTGTGAAAATTTTGGAGCTTGCCGAAAACTTGATTAAACTTTCGGGTTTTATCCCATACCGAGATATTGAAATCAAATTTACCGGTTTGCGTCCGGGCGAAAAGCTATATGAAGAGCTTTTGATGGATGAAGAGGGGATACAGCAAACGGCCAATCGCAAAATTTACGTTGGCGCACCCTTAAAGCTGAACAAAAACACCTTTTTTGATCATTTAAGTGCCTTAAAAGAAATTGCTTACAGCAATAACAGCGAAAATTTGGTACAGGCGCTGATTGATATGGTGCCAACATTTCATCACCAAACGCACGAGTACGATTAAGGAGAAAAGGCATGTATCAACGCTATGTAAAACGCTGTGGGGATTTTGCGCTTTCGCTGATTGGCGTTATCGTGCTTATGCCGGTGTTTTTGCTTTTATCGCTTTGGGTAAAGCTGGATTCAAAAGGGCCTGTGCTGTTTTTGCAAAAGCGCATTGGCAAAGACAAAAGCTTTTTTTATATTTTCAAATTTCGCACAATGTACGCAGATACACCCAAAGACGTACCCACGCATCTTTTGCAAAATCCCGATGCACAAATTACGCGCGCGGGGCGCATTTTGCGCAAAACCAGTTTAGACGAACTGCCGCAGATTTTTAATATTTTAGCAGGTAAAATGAGCATCATCGGCCCGCGCCCTGCACTTTGGAATCAAGATGATTTAATTGCCGAGCGCGATAAATACGGCGCAAATGCACTGGTGCCTGGCCTAACAGGCTATGCGCAAGTGAACGGGCGCGACGAGCTGCCCATTGCAGTGAAAGCAGAGCTGGACGGGTATTATACCGCCCATATCAGTTTTTTACTGGATGTGAAAATCTTTTTCAAAACCATTACCAATGTGTTTACCAAAAAAGGCGTTGTGGAAGGCGGCACAAAAGGGCAATAAAAGCGGCACGCGCAATGCCGTTATGCCAAATGGCTGAGGGGATATCCAATTATAAGCAACAAAAAAGCTGTGATTCTTACGATCGAATCACAGCTTTTTTTATATCTTGTCTAGCGCTTCGTTTGCAAGCTGCCGATTGCCCGTAAGGCCGGCCAGCATTAAACTGTATATTTCGCCGCCTTTGTCGATAAAGCGCTCGCGCGCTGCCTCGGCACTGTTTTTATCCGGCAAATACAATGAAAATTCAAACACTTCTTCGCCCAAATCGTCAATGTGGCAGCGCAGCGCGTATCCGTTTGCAAGCGCATGGATAGTCGCTTTGTGCTGGGCTTGTTTGCGGGCAAACTGCTGTGCCAAAATCACGGCGCGCACTGCACATTCGCGCACACTGCGTGGCAAATCATCTTGCAAGGTGGCGGCAATTTCAGCGCCTTTTGTGGTAAGCGAATACGCTTCGCCAGTTCGTGTTGCCAGCGCGTTTGCCGTTAAATCCTCTAAGGCATCCGCAAGCTCAAAGTAGTTCACAAGCTCTTCGCCCAGTAAAGCAGTTTTAATATGTTCTTGCGTTAGTGGCACAGCCGTAGTTTGAATCAGATAACATAGCAAAATGCGTATTTGTGCCGCGCTGGTAAGGCCGCCGGGCTTTACGTTTGCGCTGAAAGCATCTCCGGTCATTGATGCGCCCCTTTTCGTGGTTTTGTTTCTATCATCATACCGCGAAATGGTGAAAAAGTAAAGTACACAAGAATGCGATTTTTACGCGTTGGATGTTTGGCGCGCATCGGGCGCGTGCAAAATATTCCGCACAATCGCCCGTAAAACCTTGCGCAGATGGGATGCAAACGCCCAGCCATAAGTGGCATTGGCTGTGGACTTACGGTTAGATATCCTGCGAAAAATCGGTTTCAATCATGTGCGCAGCGCCCGGCACCGAGTACATCCAATGGTCGATATGGTATGCGTTTGAAAAATATTCGATGGGAAAGGTGAAATCATCGTCGTCGCATACATGCAGCACAACTAGCTTGATTTTCATTTTATCGGGCAAAATGCTTTTGATGTACACGCTCACAACTTGCCCCGGCACAAGCGCGCTGTTTGGCTCGGCCAGGCCGGCAAGATTGGGCGTAAGCTCTACAAAAACACCGTAGTTTTCCACGCTGCGCACAATGCCAATTACGGTTTCGCCGGCAGAAAAACGCGCGCTGTTTTCCTCCCAAGTGCCCAAAAGCTCTTTTAAACTTAATACAAATCGGCCTTTGCAGTCAATGCTTTTAATTACACAGCGCAAATCCTGCCCCACGCGGATTCTGTCGTGCGGGGAGTGAATGCGCGATACCGATAAACAATCAATAGGCACCAGTGCCGAAATGCCGCACCCGATATCACAAAACGCGCCAAATTGCTCAATATGTGTTACGCGGCAGGGGATTACATCGCCACAGGAAAGCGTGTGCAGATATTCGGCGCTGCACCGCATTTGTGCCATTGTGCGCGAAAGATATACGCGGGCAGCGTCCTCGTCGATATGCGTTATCATAAAGCAAACAGGGCGCCCCACACGCGTAATCAGCGCAATATCACGCACCTCGTTTTCCCGCACGCCGATGGCGCATTCTTCATATGGCATGATGCCCTCATATTCGCCCAAGCTAAAGTGCAGCTGCTTGTTTGAATCAAAAGACAGCGCGCGGCTTTCCAGTATATCGCCATTTGCCATAGCGGCAAAAAGCGTTTCTTTTGTTATGCGAGCACCTTGCTTTATCATTCCCTCGGCATTAAATGTCATCCCGATTACCGTCCTTTACGTTGATACTGCATTTATATGATTCTTACGTGCAAAATATTTGCTATTAAACGCGTTTTGGTATATAATATTGTGGCTACTATACATCTATACATAAAGGAAAGAAGCGGAGGGAGCCACACGGACGTACAGGTGGGCGATGTGATTATTACAAAAAAGCCGCATCCATGCGGCACAAACAGCTTCGACGTTTTGCGCGTTGGCATGGATTTTAAAATTCGTTGCAAGGGCTGTCAGCACGAGGTTATGGTGCCGCGTGCTAAAATTGAAAAAAATATTAAAAGGGTAGTGCGCGAAGCATTGCCCTTGTAGCTATGCTTGCTTTCACTTTTATCCGATATCAACGATTTGCATTAAAGGAATGATTAAATATGATCGATAAATTACAAGCGGTGCGAAACCGTTATGATGAAATTAGCAATCAATTGCAAGACCCAACCGTTATCAATAATAACGAGCTATATCGTCAATTGATGAAAGACTATAAAAACTTAACGCCCATTGCCGAAGCGTATGATAAATACATGGCGGCCAAAACGGCGTTTGAAGACGCAAAAGCGATTTTGGATGAAGGCGGGCACGACGCCGAGTTTAAAGAGCTGGCACAGATGGAATACGACGAAAATAAGGATAAGGTGCAGGCGCTTACCGAAGAGCTGAAAATATTGCTTTTGCCCAAAGACGAAAACGACGAACGCAGCGTTATTGTGGAAATACGCGGCGGCGCGGGCGGCGATGAAGCCGCGCTGTTTGCACACAGTTTATTCCGCATGTATACAATGTATGCACAAAGCAAAGGCTGGAGCTTTGATGTCATCAATGCCAACGAAACCGAAATTGGCGGCATGAAAGAAGTGAGCTTTTCGATTGACGGCGATGGTGCATTTAGCCGTTTTAAATTTGAAAGCGGCGTGCATCGCGTGCAGCGCGTGCCCGAAACCGAAACGCAAGGGCGTGTGCACACTTCTACGGTAACGGTGGCTGTGATGCCGGAGGCCGAAGAGGTTGAGCTGGACATTAACCCCGCCGACCTTAAAATTGATACATTCCGTTCCTCCGGCGCGGGCGGGCAGCATATCAACAAAACCTCGTCGGCTATCCGCGTAACCCATCTTCCCACAGGTATGGTGGTGGAATGCCAAGACGAGCGCAGCCAGTTTAAAAATAAAGACAAGGCACTGAAAGTTTTGCGCAGCCGTCTTTTGGCACAAAAACAAGAAGAACACGACAGCAAAATTGCCGCCGAGCGCAAAAGCCAAGTGGGAACGGGCGATCGCTCTGAGCGTATACGCACTTATAATTACCCGCAGGGCCGTTTAACCGATCATCGCATCGGCTTAACCCTGTATAAATTAGACGCGGTTTTAAATGGCGATCTGGATGATGTGATTGATGCGCTGATTACCGTGGATAGGGCAGAGAAGTTAAAAGCCGCTTCGGAAGAATAAAGCGCGAAAGAAGAACTTTCAAGCTTTGTGGTTATGGCTTTTTGCCCAAAATAAAGAGCATAATTTGGCTGTGCAAAACCGCCTTAAAGCCCCCCTGAAAGGAATGTCGTAAGTTTGAATACAATTGTGCGCAGCGCAAACGCAGACGCCATCGGGTATGCCGCACAGCTTTTGCAAAGCGGCGAAATCATTGGCATGCCCACCGAAACCGTGTATGGGCTTGCCGCAAATGCGCTTTCGGACATGGCCGTGCAGAAAATCTTCACAGCAAAGGGCCGCCCGCAAGATAACCCGTTAATTTCACATATCGATTCTATGGACATGCTGCCGATGGTGGTATCTGCGGTGCCAAAGGCCTGTTTCCAGCTTGCAGAGGCTTTTTGGCCGGGCCCGCTTACCATCATACTGCCGCGCGCAAAAACGCTTTCCAATGCGGTGTGCGCAGGGCTTGACACGGCTGCCGTGCGCATGCCATCCCATCCGGTGGCGCTGGCCATTATCCACGCCGCCGGTGTGCCACTGGCGGCACCGTCTGCCAATTTGTCCGGCAGCCCAAGCCCCACCACCGCACAGCATGTGCTGGATGATATGCAAGGGCGCATCCCGCTGATTATCGACGGGGGCACCGCCGACGTAGGGGTGGAATCCACGGTGGTTTCCCTGTGCGGCGCAAAGCCGCTTTTGCTGCGCCCGGGGCGCGTTACACAAGAAGAAATTAGCGCGGTGCTGGATTGCGAAGTGCTATTGGCAGATGCTGTGCTGCACAAAATGAGCGAAACCGCAGCCGCGCCCTCTCCGGGCATGAAGTACAAGCATTATGCGCCCAAAGCAAATGTGATTTTGATAAAAGGCAGCCTTGCGGCATATAACAATTATGTCAATGAACGCGCAGGCGACGGTGTATACCGCTTATGCTTTACAGGCGAGGAAAACACGACAAACGTGCCTTGCGTTACCTATGGCAGCGAAGAAAACGCGCAGGAACAGGCCAATCGCATCTTTGCGGCTTTGCGTGAATTGGATGCGCTGCACGCAGTTACCGTATATGCGCGCTGCCCAAAGGCGCAGGGCGTGGCACTGGCGGTGTATAATCGCATGCTGCGCGCTGCTGCATTTCGCGTTGTGGAGCTATCCGTTTAAAAGACAGCTCTTTCAAACTATGTTTTGTGCTTTCTGCCAAAGCAGCTTTGCAGAATTATGCTTGCGGACAAATAACCAAAATACCACAAGAAAGGTATGGTCATCATAATGGCGTATGATTTAATTGCGATAACAGGGCGCTCCGGCAGCGGAAAAAGCGCAGTGTCGCGCTATTATACGGCGTTAGGCCAAACGGTATTGGACGCAGATGCCATCAGCCGCGAAGTGTTATATGCAGATGAGGACGTGCGGCGTGCATTGCTTTTGCACTTTGGAACAGGCATCCTTGCGGATGACGAGGCACAGCCTGCTATGGCGCGCATTGCGCCAAAGCGTCTGGCGGCGGCTGCATTTGAAAACGCGCAAAGCGCCAATGCCTTAACCCAAATTACCCATCCCGCGATTGTAAAGCGCATTTTAGCGCTGGCGCAAGAAGCAAACAAGCCGCTTGTATTTGTGGACGGCGCTGTCATTATCGGCGCGATGCTAGAGCGCTATTGCAAGCGCTTTATTGTGATTACTGCGCCGCAGGAGGATATGATAAAGCGCATTGTATCACGCGATGCAATTACGCGCGAGAGCGCCATGCGCCGATTATCCGTGCAGCTTTCGCAGGAAGAAATGTGTGCGAGGGCAGATTTTATTATCGACAATCATCAAGACGAAGCACAGCTTTTGCAAAATGCGCAGGCAGTGCTTCGCACCTTGCTAAAGGAGTATCATGTCTAAAAACAAAAAAGCCGTTATAGTGATTTTGCTTTTATCTCTATGCATCCTATCCGTTTTTGCGATATATCAAGCATTTGCGTTTTTTTTGCAGATGAATTACCCCAAAAAATATGCAGAAGAAGTGTCCCAATACGCGCAAATGTATCAAGTGGATGAACACCTTATTTATTCGATTATTCGCACAGAAAGCGGTTTCGAGCCAAGCGCTGCCTCAAGCGCAGGCGCAATTGGCCTTATGCAAATGACAGAGGAAACCTTTGTGTGGCTGAAAGGGAAAATAGCGCCGGAGGAAGCGCTGGTGTTTGAAGATTTATACACGCCGGAAACCGCCATTCGCTTTGGCGTATATTATATTTCGCTTTGCCTTGAAAAGTACGCAGGCGATATATCCACAGCGGCCGCGGCCTATCATAGCGGCTGGGGAACGGTGAACAAGCTTTTAGGCGACACAAAATACAGCGCAAACGGCACAACGCTGCAAGCGTTTCCGTTTGAACAAATGAACCGTTATGTGCTCAAGGTGCTGAAAAGCTACGGGCAATATAATAAAATTTATTCATAATTCATTTTTAGTTAGGAGTTTACATCATGAAAAAAGAACAATCAGCCGCGCAGCAATTAAGCGAAGAGTTGCTGTTTACACAAAAGCATATTGCAGATTGCGATGCAAGCGCGCAAGAAAAGGCGCAAAGCTTTTGCGAAGATTATAAGCGCTTTTTAGATGCCGCAAAAACCGAACGTGAGGCGGTGAAAACCGCAGTGGAATTGCTTACAAAGGCAGGGTATAAGCCGTTTAGCACCGAAGCTACATATGCAGCAGGCGAAAAGGTGTATTTTGTAAATCGCAACAAGGCGGTGCTTGCGGCAACCATCGGCCAAAAAAGCTTAGAACAGGGCTTGCGGCTTATGGTGGCGCATATCGATTCGCCACGTCTTGATTTAAAGCCCAATCCGCTTTATGAAGAAAGCGAATTATCGCTGTTTAAAACGCATTATTACGGCGGCATCCGCAAATATCAGTGGGGCGCAACACCGCTTTCGTTACATGGCGTTGTTGTAAAATCCAATGGCGAAACAGTGGAAATTAATGTGGGCGAAAAGGATGACGAGCCCGTGTTTTGCGTAACCGATCTTTTGCCGCACCTTGCCGCCGAGCAATCAAAGCGCACGTTAAGCGAGGGGCTTCGTGGCGAAGAACTGAACATCCTTGTCGGCTCGATTCCTTATGCCGATGAAGAAATTAAAGAGCGCGTAAAGCTGCACACCATGCAGATGCTGCATGAAAAATACGGCATTACCGAGCGCGATTTTACCCGCGCCGAAATTGAGGCAGTGCCCGCTTTTAAAGCGCGTGATATCGGCTTTGATCGCAGCCTGATTGGCGCATACGGCCATGATGACCGCGTGTGTGCATACACCTCTTTACAAGCAGAAATTGGCACAAAAAACCCTGTTTACACAACGGTATGTGTGCTAACGGATAAAGAAGAAACAGGCTCCGACGGGTCAACAGGGCTGAAAAGCGACTACGTGTTCCATTTTCTTGGCTTTTTGGCAAATATGCAAAAAGCCGATTACAAAAAAATGCTTGCAAATGCAAAATGCCTCTCGGCAGATGTGAATGCGGCGTTTGACCCCACATTCCCAGACGTACTGGATAAACGCAACGCTGCCTTTGTCAACCGCGGCGTGGTGATTACAAAATACACCGGCTCGCGCGGGAAATACGACACCAACGATGCAAACGCCGAAATGATGGGCTATGTGACCAATCTTTTAGACAAAGCCAATGTCATTTGGCAAACAGGTGAGCTTGGCAAAGTGGATTGCGGCGGCGGTGGCACCGTGGCAAAATATGTGGCCAATCGCAATATTGATGTGGTGGATATCGGCGTGCCCATGCTTTCTATGCATGCACCGTTTGAATTGGTGGCAAAGCTGGACGTTTATATGACGTATCAGGCGTTTTTTGCATTTGCAAATGCGCAATCATAAAGCGAAGATGAGCGAAAATAGTAATATACAAAATTTAAAAACCACACTTTCCACCCTTGCTGCCTCTTCGGCGGCAGGGGTGCAAGTGCTTTTGAAGCAAACAGGCACACAAAATACAGCCATTTTTGAAAAAGATGCGCACAAGCAGGCCGTTAGCGCATCCATGATAAAAGTGCCAATTGCTGCTGCGGCGCTTTTGCATGTGCAAAACGGCACATGGTGTTTAGACACACCTTTTTCGGTACATGATGCGGATATTTTACCCGACAGTATTCCGTTTGAAAACGGCGCAAGAACGGCCACGCTGGCAGAGCTGCTTACATGGATGCTGGTGATATCCGACAATACCGCCACAAATGTGCTCATTCGCGCAATGGGCTTTGATGCCGTTAATGCGCTTAGCCACGCTATAGGGCTTGCAAGCACCGAGCTGCAACGAAAAATGCTGGATTTTGATGCCATTAAAGAGGGCAAAAACAATTATACAAGCCCTGCCGATATGGCAAGGCTGTTTGATGCTTTATACGAACATACCATTCTTTCGCCCACGCTGTGCCAATGGCTGTTAGATACCCTTAAAAAACAGCGTGTACAGGATGGATTTTTGCGATACATTTGGCAGGATGTTTCGCTGGCACATAAAACGGGCTGCCTTGATTACCTCAACCATGACGCAGGCGTGTTTGAATGTGCCAGCGGGTGTTGGTTTTTGGCGGTGTTTATTTCAAATGCGCCGCATATCAATGGGGATAGGGCTTTGTGCGGCAATATTGCGCGTGCGGTATATGATGCCATAACGTAGGCAACCACCGTGCAAGCAAAACAGCGTATGAAAGGGGCAAACAGAATGAAAGCGATTATCTGTGTGGACATTGCAAGCTTATATAAAGAGGCGGCGCAAAGTGAACTGATTGACGAAGCGCTGTTTGGCATGACAGTGGACGTTTTGGCCGAAAGCGCGGGCTATTGCAAGGTGCGCACGCACTACCGCTATGAGGGCTGGACAGCGAAAACCAATCTTTTATGCGGGGAAAACACGGTAGAGCTTTGGGATAAGCTTACAAAAAAGCTTGTTTTTACGCCCTATATTGACGTGCTTTGTGCGCCGGATGTGTGCGCCACACGCATTGCGTCTATGCCGCGCGGCGCGGTTTTGGCCGTGCAGACGCCCGCGATGGAAAACCTTTGGCAAGAAGTATGCTTGCCAAACGGCGATAAGGGCTACACAAAGGCCAATTATTTGCGCGATATGCCATTGCCTTTTGCGCAAAGAAGCGAAAGCGATGTGCGCGAGGCTGTGTGCCAAAACGCGCTTGCATATTTAGGCGCGCAATATCGCTGGGGCGGTAAAACGCCACTTGGCATTGACTGTAGCGGCCTTGCCTCTATGGCGTATATGTTAGAAGGTGTATGCATTTATCGGGATGCAGCCATTAAAGCGGATTTTCCAGTGCGCGAAATTGCTTACAAAGATGCCCAAAAAGGCGATTTACTATATTTCCCCGGACATGTAGCGCTGTATCTTGGCAACGACAATTTTGTGCATTCTACACAGCACAAAGGCACCGAGGGCGTTGTGCTGGCCAGCCTTTGCGCCACACATGCGCTGTATAGGGCAGATTTACAGCAGACGCTGCTTGCAACAGGCAGCATTTTTTAACAGAAAACAAGCGTTTTTTGCGCTGTTTTACAAAAAAGCATAAAAATGGTATAATAACCGCGTAACGGTTGTTATACCATTTTATTCAAACGCACTGGCCAAAGGCCGATGCGTAATTCTGCAATTTTACGAAATGGCAGAATGAAGAATGGTTATACTAGCAGTATGCCCTTGTGCAAAGCACAAAAGCATAAGGCATTTTTGAAAAGGTTGTGTTTTTAATTTGAATTTCGATTTGGTCCTTTTTGATTTAGATGGCACGTTGATTGATTCTGCACCGGGCGTGTTTGACGGCATTGAATATGCGCTTGCGCAATATGATATTCATCCAAAGCGCGAAACACTGTTTCGCTATATGGGGCCGCCCATTTGGGAAACCTTTGGGGATTTTTTGCCCGCCGAACAGGTGGATGAGGCAGTGGCACATTATCGCGGCTATTATTCGCAAACGGGCATTGCAAACTGCACATTGTATACAGGCGTTGTGCAAATGCTGCAAAGCTTGAAACAAAACGGCTTTAAGCTGGCGCTTGCTACGTCAAAACCGCAAGTTTTTGCACAGCAGATTATGCAAAAATTTCAGCTTGCCGATTTGTTTGATTATATCGGCGGGGCTTCATTAGATGGTGTTGTCGGCACTAAAACCGAAGTGATACAAGACGTATTGGCGCAAAAGGCTTTTGCGGGTTGCACCCCTGTAATGGTGGGCGACCGTTACCATGATTTAGAGGGCGCTAAAGACTGCGATATCCCTGCGGCCGCCGTTTTATACGGCTATGGCGCAAGAGAAGAGCTGGCAGCCTATCATCCAGTTTGCATCGCCGATACGGCACAGGCAATGTGTGATTGGCTTTTGGCGCATCAAAAAACCGAGATACACATTTAGCAGCCCGTCGTTTGCGGCAGCATTGCAGCTGCTGTATCTATTTGTGCCTTTGCTCAAAAACTATGGGCAAAATTTCGGCAAAGCCGAAAAGGCAGCTCCTCGTGAAAGGATTGGTTATCAATATGAACGATAAATTTTCATTCAAAAACTTTGCAAAATTACCACAAAAGCAAAAGCAGGCTTGCTATATTATCGCGGGCAGCGTTTTGTTTTTTGTGGTTGTAGTGATTGCGTCAACAGTGCTTTTGTTTGCAGGCGAAAAAAACCCAACAGATGCACCCGCACAAAGTGGTGCTTCGTCCGATATCAATGCGCCGAAAACCGATGCGGAGTATAAAAAAGAGGACGGCCTTTTGGATTTACAAAAGCTAAAGGGCACAGTTTTGGAGGAAAGCGGCGCAAAAGATGCCGCTTATCTGACGGATACAGTGTTTGTGGGCGATTCAAATTCCGAGCGCCTTTATATGTATCAATTCATCAGCCTCAATAATTTTGCGGGCAAATCTGGCATGGGCATCGAAAATGTTACCGCAGATGCCTGCATTTACTTTAAAAACGATGAAAAAGGCTACACCATCCCGCAGGCTTTGGCCAAAATGAAGCCGCGCCGCATTGTGATGACCTTTGGCACCAATGACGCGGGCGGCAGCATGAGCGCCGAAAATTTCATCAAAAGCTATAAAAGTGCCATTTCCGCCATACAAAAGGCATATCCGCATTGCGATATTATCATCAACACAATTCCGCCGGTGGCCAAAAAGCGCACATACAACAATATCAGCATGCAAACGATTGATGCATTCAATGTGGCGCTAGCCGATATGGCGCAGGAGCTGGATTTGAAACTGCTCAATTCCAACGAATTTTTGCGTGGCGAGGACGGCTTTGGTAAGCCGCAGTATTTTGATGCAAAAGACGGCATTCATTTCAGCGAAAACGGCGCAAAAGCCATGATTGACTACGTGGCCTCGCACGAATATACCGCTAAAGACCGCCGTCCCGATACCAAAAACATTCCTACGCGCCGCGCTACCCCTGTGGCCAGTGTTTCTTCAAGCAGCACTGCCCCTGTGAAAAAAGGCGTTATTGTGAGCTATCATGTAAAAGTGGCCGATGGCAAACCGCTTGGCACACTGAAAGGCGATGGCTTTGAAAACGTTACAACGCGCAACTTTACGTTTGATGATAAAAACACCTCTTTTACAGTTACCGCTGTGCCAAACGACGGATACGATTTTGTAAAATGGAGCGACGGCAACACCAGTGCAACACGTACTGATAAAGACGCAAAGGAAGCTGCGTCCTATACGGCGGAATTTGCCAAAAAAGCCGACCCGATTGTGCTGAAACTCGATCAAGGGAATATCTCGGTGGAAGAGGGGAAATCCTTTACGTTAAAGGCTACGGTTACCGGCCCTGCCGACGTGAAAACCGTGGTGTGGACAACAGATGGCGTGCATGTAAACACAGGCGAAACCTATTCTGCACAGCTTGCTGTGGGCGAACACACGGTTACCGCTTCTATCGCGGGTGCAAAAGACCCTGTGATTGTAAAGGTTACCGTTACCAAAAAGGTGCTGCCCGTTAGCGTAACGGTTACCGCCAGCAGCAATTCCACGATTGTGGGCACGCCCGTTACCATCACGGCCACGGTTACCAATGCCGACGCCGCAAGCGTGGTGTGGACAATCAATGGCGCCGAGGTTGGCCGCGGCGGCACATATAGCTATCCGGCTTCTGCTGTAGGCACGGTTACAATTGTGGCAAATGTTGGCGGGTCTACTGGCAGCACATCCATTGAGGTAAAGGCGGCGCCGGTTACACCGACGCCCACTCCAACCCCAACACCCACGCCAACGCCAACACCACCGCCGGCCTCACTGCCTACATCAACGCCAACACCGTAAATGCACATATTGCTATCGCTTTACTAGGCGTTCAAACAACGCGCAAAATGCGCGGCTTTCCCATGAAAGGAAAACCACTTTTATGAATATTACCGTATTGGGCTGTGGCCGCTGGGGGTCTTTTTTGGCGTATTATCACGCGCAAAAGCACGATGTATGCCTTTACGGGCGCACCAATTCGCGCGCGTATGCACTGCTATGCGAAACAAACGAAAACCGCTATTTAACCTTGCCGCCATCGGTGCAACTTACCGATAATTTAGCAAAAGCGCTGGGCTTTTCGGATATCATTGTCATTTCCATCAGCGCGCAGCAGCTTAGGCAGCTTCTGTGTGAAATCAAAACACATGATGTAAAGGGGAAAACCTTTATCCTGTGCATGAAAGGCATCGAAGCAGGCAGCGGCTTGCGCCTATCACAGGTTGTCGAGCAGGAGCTTGGCGGCGAGGTAAACCTTGCCGTATGGGTGGGCCCAGGGCATGTGCAGGATTTTGTGGCGGGCGTGCCCAATTGTATGGTGATTGATTCTGCCAATGCCCAAACCATTGATTTTATTGTAGAAACCTTAAATTCGGATTTGATCCGTTTATACAAAGGCCACGATTTGCTGGGCACAGAAATTGGGGCTGCGGCTAAAAACGTGGTGGGCATCGCCGCCGGCATGCTAGACGGAAAAGGCCTTTCCAGCTTAAAAGGCGCGCTGATGGCGCGTGGCGCGCGCGAGGTGGCGCGTTTAATTGTGGCAATGGGCGGCAGCGAGCTTTCGGCCTATGGGCTTTGCCATTTGGGCGATTACGAGGCCACTTTATTTTCAAACCATAGCCATAATCGACGCTTTGGAGAAAGCTACATGAAGGGCGAGCCCTTTGAAGCGCTGGCTGAGGGCGTGCCAACGGCACAGGCGCTTGTGAAGCTGGCGCAACAATATGCGGTTGATATGCCCATTTGCCAAACGGTATATCAAATTTTATATGAGGGTAAAAATGCCGACCTTGCACTGCGAGAGCTGTTTAGCCGTAGCGTGAAAAACGAGTTTGATTTTTAAAGTGTTATCGCGTATATAGCGGTATGAACGTCTGCGCTTTTGCATAAGATATTGCAAAAGGAGGCGTTTAATATGATGAATGAAACAGAGCGCTGCATCGAAAATTATGATTTAACCAATTGGAACGATGACAACGCAGAAAATCCGGATGTTCCGCCCGAAGAGTGTGGATGTGATTGTGATTGCGATGTAAATGACGTGCTCGCGCAGGAAATGCCGGTGGATGATATGCCGCCGCAAGAGGAGCCCGATGAGGATATCCCACCGGAAGAGGAATTAATAGAGGAAATACCGGCCGAGGAAATCCCGCCGGAATACACACCTCAAGAGGAGCCAATAGAGGAGATACCGGCGGAGGATACGCCGCTTATCCATGCGCCTTTTGAAGAGGGCTCGTCTTGTTATGAAGACGAAATCATTCAGCTATAAGCCTTAGTAAACCGCAAACCGCCTATGAAAAGAGCGCAAAGTTAGAGCGCGCATCTTTTTATAGGCGTTTTTGTAATTTGCGTGCTTGTTTTCGCTTGTTTATGTTGACTAACGCTTTGAAATAAGCGATAATAGTAACATACGTATACAAGAAAGGAAGCTTTTAATTTTGGCCTACTACAATTGCCTTTTAATAGATTCAGATAATGCATTGCTTGATTTTGATGCAGCGATGGCTGCCGCTTTTCATGAAACGATGCAGCAGTTTGAGCTGCCGGATACCACCGAGGCGATGGAAGCCTATCACCAAATCAATAATGCGCTTTGGGCTTCGCTTGAAAAGGGGCAGATACGCCAGGACAAGCTGCTGGTAGAGCGCTTTTTGCGCTTCACACAAACTATGGGCGAAAAACGCGATGCGGTGAAAATGAACGAGTTTTATTTAAACCGCCTTTCCGCACACGCCGATATATTGCCAGGGGCCGATGAAACGCTGAAAGAACTGGCAGAAGTGGCCACGATTGTCATTTTGTCCAATGGCATCGACACGGTGCAACGCCAGCGTTTACAGCTTTCGGGGCTGGAGCAATATGCAGACGGTATTTACACTTCGCAAAGCGTTGGCGCTGCAAAACCCGCACGCAAAATTTTTGACGTTGCGCTTGCAGAGCTTGGCGTTACCAACCGCGAAAAAGTGCTGGTTGTAGGCGATTCGCTGGGTGCGGATATACAAGGCGGCGTAAATGCGGGGCTTGCCACCTGCTGGTGTAATTTTAAAAACGAAGAAAACAATACACAAATCAAACCCACGCACATTGTTCGTGGCTATGAAGAACTTTTGCGCGTGGTGATGGACGAGGAGGAGTTAAGCAATGTCGGAAGTTCAGAAAAGCGTCACAAGCTTTAAATCTTCTAATGGTATATGCGAGGTTGCTGCGTATACGTATATTTGCGAAGCAGTTACACCGCGCGCCATCTTGCAGATTTCGCACGGTATGTGCGAGCATATTTCCAGATACGATGCATTTGCGCAGTTTATGGCGCAAAACGGGTACATTGTGTGCGGCAACGACCATTTGGGACATGGCAAAACCTCGGACAGCAAAGGCGGTATCGACGGCTATTTCGGCGATAAAAACGGCAGGGAATATGTGCTGCGCGATTTGCACGAGATGAACAATCGGATCACAAAGGCATATCCGGGCTTACCTGTTGTGCTTTTGGGGCATAGCATGGGCAGCTTTTTTGCGCGGCTGTATGCAGTTACCTATCCGGATACCATCGCAGCGCTGGTTTTAAGCGGCACAGGCGGGCCAAACCCGCTTGGGGGCGCGGGGCTTTTACTCACAAGCCTGCTCGCTAAGGTCAAGGGGCCGCAATATCGCTCGGCGCTCGTCAATAACATGGCGTTTGGTGCGTATCTTAAGCAAATTCCCAATCATCGCACACAGTATGACTGGATTTCCGCCGATGAACAAATTGTGGATATCTATCAGGCCGACCCCAAATGCACCTTTGTGTTTACGGTCAGCGCGTTTCATGAATTGATGACTATTTTGCGCGATGTCAATTCGCCCCTTTGGGCAAGCAAGCTGAATAAAGCGATGCCCATCTATCTGTTTTCCGGCGATAAAGACCCCGTGGGAGATTACGGAAAAGGGCTTGCAATCGTGAAAAAATATATAGAGGACGCAGGTGTAAAGGATTTTACCTTTAAGCTTTATCCAAACGGGCGGCATGAAATGCTGAACGAAATAAACCGTGATGCGGTGTTCACGGACGTATTAAATTGGTGTAATTCGCATGTTTAACATGCGTAATACAATAAAAAGGTAGGAGTTTGACAAATGGAAGGAATCACAGCATTTATCAACGCAATTTTTGGCACAATTATGAGCATGACGGGCATTGCAATGCTAAAAATGGTTATCATGTGGGCACTTGGCGGTACACTGATTTTTCTTGCAATCAAAAAAAATATGGAGCCCAACTTGCTTTTGCCGATGGGTTTTGGCGCCATCTTGGTTAATTTGCCGCTTTCCGGCGCTATCGACCAAATGCATGGCGGCGTGGTGGAGCCGGGCGCTTTGTCCGAGCTGTTTCGCGCGGGCATCGCAAACGAGCTTTTTCCGCTTTTGCTCTTCATCGGCATTGGTGCCATGATTGATTTTGGCCCTTTACTTTCGAATCCGAAGCTGCTTTTGTTTGGCGCAGCAGCGCAATTTGGCATTTTTATGACATTGACGCTTGCATGCGGATTAAACATGGCTTTTCCGGGCATGTTTACTTTACAGGATGCCGCCAGCGTTGCCATCATTGGCGCAGCAGACGGCCCCACGGCCATTTTTGTAGGCAATTATTACGGCACGCAGTATCTTGGCGCCATTATTGTGGCAGCATATAGCTATATGGCACTTGTGCCCATTGTGCAGCCGCCGGTAATCCGCGCTATTACCACCAAAAAAGAGCGCCAAATTCGCATGCCGTATGAGGCAAAGCAAATCAGCAAAACCGTGCGCATTTTGTTCCCCATTATTGTTACTATTATCGCGGGCCTTATCGCGCCGCGCAGCGTGTCGCTGGTTGGCTTTTTAATGTTTGGTAATCTGCTGCGTGAGTGCACGGTACTGAACAGCCTTTCCGAAACAGCGCAAAACGCACTGGCCAATTTGATTACAATTTTTCTGGGCATTACGGTGGCCACGCAGATGCAGGCCGATATGTTCTTAACGGGCGGCACGCTTGCCATTATGCTTTTGGGCTTGTTTGCCTTTGTGTTCGACACAATGGGCGGTGTGTTTTTTGCCAAGTTTATCAATCTGTTTACCAAAAACAAAATCAATCCCATGATTGGCGCATGCGGCATTTCGGCGTTTCCGATGTCGAGCCGCGTTGTACACAAAATGGGCCTGCAAGAAGATCCGCAAAACTTCCTGTTGATGCATGCTGCGGGCGTGAATGTGGGCGGCCAAATTGCCAGTGTTATTGCGGGCGGTTTGATTTTGAATTTGATTGCGAAATAACGAGAGAAGAAAGGAACAGCCAACTATGGAACAGGTACTTACATCGCTTAGCGTAATGCTGATGGGCATGTGCGGCATTTTTATCGTAATGGGGCTTATCAGCCTTTCCATTTCCGTATTAAATAAATTTTTTAAATAAGCAAAGGATACCGCCGCCTTTTGCGGCGGTATTTTTTCGCTTGCTGTGGTAAGGAACTAGAGTTATGTTAATCACAATGCAAAACATTGCCAAAAGCTTTGGCGCAGAAGTTGTGCTCACCGACGTAAACGCGGTTATCCAGCGCGAGGACCGCATCGGCATGATTGGCGAAAACGGCGCGGGAAAAACCACGCTTTTAAAAATATTATGTGGAGAATACCAGCCGGATGCAGGCGAGGTAGCCTTTGCACGCGGCGTTACGCTGGGATATTTAGAGCAAAACACCAAGCTGGATGGCACACGCACGGTGTGGCAAGAGATGGAAAACGCCTTCGAGCAGGTGCTGGCGGCAATGAGCGAAATGAAGCATCTTGAGGCGCAAATGGCGCAAGGGGACATGAGCGAAGACCTTCTTGAGCAGCACGCGCGCCTTGCTGCCGTGATTGACGCGGCAGATGGCTATACAATGGATTCGCAAATTAAAAAAATCCTGAACGGCATGGCGTTTGCGCCCGCAAGCTATACGCAGCTGGTTTCCAGCCTTTCGGGCGGCGAACATACACGCCTTTGCCTTGCACGGCTTTTGCTGCAAAGGCCGGACGTGCTGATTTTGGACGAGCCTACCAACCATCTTGATTTTGCCACGATGGAATGGCTGGAAGGGTATTTAAAAGCATATACAGGCGCGATTATGGTAGTTAGCCATGACCGCTATTTTCTTGACGCAATTTGTAACCGCATCTTTGAGATGCAAGGCGGCAGTATTGCGGCATATCGTGGCAACTATTCAGCGTATTTGCCGCAAAAACAGGCAGCCATGGAGCTGCAACAAAAGCAGCACGATGCCGATGTAGAAAAAGTGAAAAAGCTTGAGGATTATATCGCCAAAAACCTTGTGCGTGCCTCTACCACCAAAATGGCGCAAAGCCGCCGCAAAGTGCTGGAAAAAATGGAAATTACCGAAAAGCCGCATATCGCGGGCCAGCGGCTGAAATTTCGATTCGTGTATGATGTTGAGCCGTATTTAGAGCTGATTACCATCAAAAATCTTAGCGTTAAAATTGGTGGAAAAACCTTGCTGACCGATTTCAGCCATACGGTACGACGCGGCGAACGCCTCGTAATCGCTGGGCCAAATGGCGCAGGAAAATCCACTTTTTTACGCGTGCTTGCGGGCAAGCTGAAGCCATCCGGCGGCATGGTGCGCATTGGTATGGGCGCAAAAACCGCCTATTTTGAGCAGCAACAGGGCCGCAGAATGGGCACCGTGCAAAGCGCTATATGGGATAAGCACCCCAAAATGACGGACTTAGAGGTGCGCAGCCATTTAGCAAAGCTAAATTTTCGCGGCGAGGATGTGCTAAAGCCGTGCGCTGCACTTTCTGGCGGCGAGCTTGCGCGTTTACGCTTTGCGGAAATTTTGTTGAAACGTCCGAATTTGCTTTTTTTAGACGAGCCTACCAATCATTTGGACATTTATACGCGCGAAGCGCTGGGGCTGGCGCTGGCGAATTACGAGGGCACATTGGTGCTTGTAACGCATGACCGATATTTAATGAATAGCTTGGCATGCCCCATTTTATACATCGAAAATGAAAAGGGGATTCTGTTTGAGGGATACGACGCAATGCTGCACCGCGAAAGCAAAGCAGAGGTATCGGCGGTAAATGTGCAGGATGCAAGCACTGCCGCGCCCACAAAGGCCGCCTACGGCAAAGAACAACGGCGCCGCAAAGCAGAGCTGCGCACGCGTTTGAAAACGCTTGAGGAGCAAATTGAAACATTGGGTGCGGATATGGTGGAAATTGAAAATCTTTTAAATCAGCCCGATATAGTGTGTGACCATGAAAAGGTAACCGCGCTTTGCGACAAGCTATCCGACACGCGCTTTCATCAGCAAGAGCTTTATGAAGAATGGGGCTGCCTTGCCGAGGAGCAAGAGCAGTACGAGGATAACGACTAATTTAGTACCATGAACGTAAAAAAGCGACCCTATGTGTATTGATACACATAGGGTCGCTTTTTTGTTCTTTTATTTTGCGGCGCGAATTTTATACAAATTGGTTTCGGTGGTAAATGATTGAAAATTGTACAGCACAAGCACCTTGTCGTACCCTTCGCGTGCAATTAATTCATCGGGCTTTGCGTTGGTATCGCGCAAATCCAACACGCCAATTTCGGCATAATTGTCCACAAGAAAGGGGATAAAGCAGTTTGCATAGCTGTCTTTGATAATCAAGATTTTGCCCTTGCCATTGCCTTTAATGGTGGAATAGCCGTTGTTTCCGTTTAAAAATGCGCCGTATTTATCACGGGTTTCCCATTTTTCGGCGTTATAAAGCGTGAAATCGGTTTTAGTGTCGTTGGCGTCCATTTTATGCACCGTAAGCGTGGCGGGAATGTCGTACCAAGTGATGCTGTCTGGCACTGCGCTTAAATAACGCGATTTAGAATAATTGGTGCCAAAAAAGGCATTTTGCGTCATCTCGGGGTATTTTGCTTTGTCAAACGGCAATAAATTATCTTGCTCGGCAAAGGTTTGATACGCAAGGTAAGCGCCCTCGGTTGTCCAGTGATGGTCGTTTCGGTAATAGAGCTGCTCGTTTGCATGTGCGGCAAAAACGGGGCGCAAATCAATGGTAGATGCGCCCGCACTTGCAAATGCGGCAAACGCTTCGTCTAAATACGCGTCCTCGTTTACGGCGGGGGCTGCAAACGGCAGCTTATTCTCCCACACAAGGCTTGCCGATGGCACAATCATTGTGGTTACCATATCGGGATGCCGCTTGGCAAAATCCGCCACAAAGTTTATATTTGTGCGCAATTGCGTTTCGTTTACAGAGATAAATTTTTGAAATAACGTATGGTCGCTGCCATACCATACGCCGTTATTTTCGGTTTTCAGCAGCATGGCCTCGCAGCGGCTTTTCATATCAATCCATTCGTCGCGAAATACAATCTGATCTTTGACATATTTTTCGTAATTTGCCATCCACTTATTGCTGACAATACCCTCCAAAGTAATGGGGGGATACTGTGCTAGCGGGCGGTTTTCAAGCTCCGAGGTCGCGCGTTTGGGCCAAAGAGCATCCAACACGGTAAAGCTGAACAAAAACGCAAAAAACAAAAGGATAATTGGATATTTTTTCAGTTCTTTCAATGCAATAGCGCTTCCTTTCCCCGTTAAAACCGGAAATATAAGAACGGACTGTTGGTTGCATCCACCATATACGCAATGGTAATTATCAAAATTACAGCAAGCACAAGCCCGCGCATTAACGTGTTTTCTTTAATTTTTTCGTATATTTTGATGGGCAGCGGCGTTGCACATGCAACACCCACGGTTAGCAAAAGCCCGTAATTGCGTAGATAGTAAAGTGCGCTCACGCCGCCGCTGGGCACGAATAGCTTTTGAAATAAAAGCCCAAAGCTTACGCCTGCATCGTTGCCTACAAAAAGTGCCCAGCCCACAATTACCAGCAGCATTGTGTAAATATGCGGCCAAATTTTGCCCTTTTGCAAATGCGGCAGCAGCCACACCTTTTCAATAACCAAAAGCACAAAATAATATAGACCCCATAAAATAAAATTCCAGTTTGCGCCATGCCAAAATCCGGTTAAAAACCAAACGATAAAAATATTAAAGATTTGACGCTTGAGGCCTTTGCGGTTGCCGCCAAGCGGAATATAAACATATTCTTTAAACCAGCTGGACAGCGTGATGTGCCAGCGCCGCCAAAATTCGGTAATGCTTTTTGAAATGTATGGCAGATTAAAGTTATCGGGGAAATCAAAGCCCAGCATTTTACCCATGCCGATACCCATCATGGAATAGCCCGAAAAATCAAAATAGATTTGCAGCGTGTAGGCCAAAATGCCCAGCCACACAAGCGGGGTAGAGGCATTTGCCAAGCCGATGCCCGCAACATCCAGCTTGCCGCCTGCATAGCGCCCGATAATGTCGTACCATAATGCGCTGATGCCGTCTGCCAGTAATACTTTTTTGGCAAGGCCAAAAATAAACAGCGCGATGCCTTCGTCGATACGATCCAGCGTGATGCGGCCTTTTAAAATATGCAAACGCTCGGCCACGTCGCGATATTTCACAATCGGCCCCGCAATCAGCTGCGGAAACATCACAACATACGCCCCAAAATCGATAATGTTATGCTCTGTGGGCACATCGTTTCGGTAAACGTCAATAGAATAGCTCATGGTTTGGAAAGTGTAAAAGCTGATGCCAAGCGGCAAGGTAAGCTTTAAAAGCGCAATATCACTGCCGGAAAGCGCATTGATATTGGCAATAAAAAAATCGGTGTATTTAAAGAAAAACAGCATAGACAGGCTGCCCACCACCGAAAAAATGAGCCATGCGCGCCGTGCGGCGGGTTTGTTTTGACATTTTTCCATGCCAAGCCCTGCAATATAGTTGATTAAAATCAGCACTACCATTACGGGAAAAAGCTTCACTTCGCCCCATGAATAAAACACAAGGCTGCATAAAAACAGCGCTGTATTTTTAAAACGTGCAGGAACAATGTAATATAACAGCAAAGTGATAGGCAGAAAACGAAACAAAAACAGTGCGGTACTGAAAACCAAGTAATTCACTCCTCTCACACAATTGCGATAAAACATACAAAGGGCCGGTACCTTTGTCAGTACCGGCTCTGTTTGTATATCTATCCGGTTTTACTTAAAGGCCTCGCTGATGGCAAGGTCAATGGGTTCATAGGCTTTTTCTACCCCATCTTTTTCCACAGCAGCCTTATCTGCGCCAACGGCATACACAATATAATCACCCTTTACAACGATGCGTGCCGCTTCGGCAATGCTTTTTGCAGTAGCAAATTCAGGGTAATTGCCAAGATAAGCCACATCGCCCGCACGCATGTTTTCAAGGGCGGTTTTCACGCTGTCGGCCTTGCCGGCTTTTGCTTTGATTACCAATACTTTACCGGCTTCGCCGTTTGTGTTGGTTACCTTGCCTTTAAATTCCTCTACGTCGTCGGGCGTAATGCCAGCCATATATTGTAAATCATCTGCGGTAAACGCAATCGGGTTGTCCACCTTTACGGCGGCATCAACTGCGGTTAACACGTCGTCTAAATTATAGCTTGCGCTGCTTTCACCACAGCCGGAAAATGCGGCTGTCAGCATTATTGCGGCAGCCAGTGCTGCAAAAAATTTCTTCATGGGTATTGTTTCCTTTCGTGTAAATTATTCCTGTATTTATCTTACACCACTGCTAAAATATTTGCAATAGCTTTGACACAGTGTTCCCAAATTACACATTTTATATACAATATATATACATCGGTGCCGCATACACCGTTTAAACGCCATATTTACATACTTTTGCTGTAGGCTTTGGATTTTTGCAGATATGGCCAAAGCGCAAAGCGCGTACAATAAAATCCATAGCAATCCGCCTATTAAACTGTGCTGAAACTTGACACGAGTGCCCATACTGTTTACAATACCTTTAGATTATGGTTAAACCAGCGCGAAAGGATTCTGGAATATAAATGAAAAAATTGATTACAAGGCTTGCCGTTTTTGGTGCTGCATTAGCGGCGGCCGGCGGCTTGTATCTTCTTATACAAAGCAATATTGCGATGCAGAGCTTCACCTCTTCTACCTATGCGATGAGCACTGTGATTGAGCAAAAGCTTTATGGCAAAAATGCTGAAAAAGCGATGCAGGAAACGGAAAAACAGTTTCGCCTTTTTGAGGACGAGCTTTCGTTATATAAACCAAGCAGTGATATCGCAAAGCTGAACGCAGCCGCAGGCACAGGCGAATTTGTTACTGTAAAGCCTGCAACATTTACACTTTTAAAACAAGGCAAAGAGCTGTCTTTGGCCAGTGATAATGCATTTGCACTTACAATTGCGCCGCTAACGCTGGCATGGGGCATTACCACTGACCACCCGCGCGTGTTGCCCCAATCGGAAATTAATGCGCTTTTGCCACTGGTGGATGACCACAATTTGCTTTTAAACGAGGATGGCACAGCCGGTTTAACAACAAAGGGCGCCGCAATTGACCTCGGCGGCATTGCTAAGGGCACAGCGTGCAATTTGGCAAAGCAAATTTATACCGAATATGGTATCAAAAGCGGTTATCTTTCCATCGGCGGCAATATCTACGTAAAGGGCACAAAGCCCGACGGCTCTTTATATCGCATCGGCTTTCGCAACCCCAAAGCAGATGCAAATTCGTCCATTGCATCAATTACGATGCAAGATGAGGTTTTTGCTGTTTCTGGCGGATATGAACGGTTTTTTGAAGAAAACGGTGTGCGATATCATCATATTATCAGCCCGCTTACAGGTGCGCCTGCGCAAAGCGATATCGTAACGGTTGGTGTTTTGCATGAGGATGGAAGTGTAGCGGATTTTTATTCCACCACGCTTTTTGTTTGGGGCAGTGAAAAAACGATTGAATATATGAAAAATGGTGGAAAAGCCATGTTTTTAGACGATAAAAACAATTTATATGTATCAAACGCACTGCGCGATAGCTTCGAGCTTAACGCCGATCATGCGCAAAGCTATAACGTTATTTTTGTGTAGCGGTAAATAGGCCTTGCTTTTGTATAGCGTGCCGTTTAGGAGGTTTTGTTTGAAAAAGTTTTCAACGCGCAATGTTGCGCTAACAGGGATGCTGTTTGCACTTGCAATCGTGCTATCGTTTATAGAGGGCTTACTTTCGCCGATGCTTGGGCTGCCGCCAGGCGTGAAACTGGGGCTATCCAATATTGTGGTAATGTTTGCGCTATTTTATTTAGGTAAGCCACAGGCGTTTTTTATCGTGATACTCAAAAGCGGCTTTGCAATGCTTACGCGCGGGGTAATCGCGGGGATATTAAGCTTGTCGGGCGGTTTACTATCCTGTTTGGTGTTGGTTTTGCTTTCGCTAATACCCTTTAAAATCACTTTGCTGGTTTTTTCGGTAACGGGTGCCATTATGCATAATATAGGGCAATTAATTGCACTGCGCTTTGTGGTAACAGGCTCGGCATATACCATTTATTATTTGCCCGTGTTGCTCGTTTCAGGGCTTGTCATGGGCAGCATCACTTCCGTAAGCTTAAACGCTGTAATGCCGGCTTTAAAAAAACTGGGTATTTATCAAGAAAAATGAAAAGTCGAAAAAAATATTCTTAAAATGCAAAATATCTGTTGACTTTAAATATACAAATATGGTATAGTTTAACTACAGCAAGAAACAACAAAAAATTCAATCAAAACTATTAATAAACGGAGGAAATTATTATGGCTAAATATGTTTGCACAATTTGTGGTTATGTTCACGAGGGGGATGCCGCGCCAGAGTTTTGCCCGGTTTGCAAGGCACCTGCTTCTAAATTTATCGAGAAGGCCGAGGGCCTTGTTTTCGCAGCAGAACACGTGGTAGGCGTGGCTGAAGGCGTTGACGCTGAAATTATCGAGGGCTTGCGCATGAACTTTACGGGCGAGTGCAGCGAAGTGGGCATGTACCTTGCCATGAGCCGCGTGGCCGACCGCGAGGGTTACCCCGAAATTGCCGAGGCATACAAGCGCTATGCGTTTGAAGAAGCCGAGCATGCCGCCAAATTTGCCGAGCTTTTGGGCGAAGTGCTGACAAACAGCACCAAGAAAAACCTGGAAATGCGCATCGACGCCGAGCATGGCGCCTGCGGCGGCAAAATGGCACTTGCTAAGAAAGCAAAAGAGCTGAACCTCGACGCTATCCATGACACCGTGCATGAAATGGCGAAAGACGAAGCACGCCACGGGCAAGGTTTTGCCGGCCTGTACGCACGTTTCTTCAAGTAATCCGTTTTTGTAAAGCATTAAGCGGCCTTGTGCATTGCTGTTCGCAATGTGCAAGGCCGCTTTTTTATTAAGAATGCGTACATATCCATTTTATCTGTAATCCGCATGGCTTATTCAAATATTTCTTTATCTACTTTTTCGCCTGTATATTTGTAAACCGTCAGCTTGTCGTCGATATCGCAGCTTGCTAGGAAAACCTCTTTTTCCGAGTGTATGCCTTCGGCGGCTAGCTGTTTTTTTAGCCAGATATCATCCTTGCCGCTGTATTTCAGATTATCGCGCAGGATTTTGCCGTCTAAAATTAAATTGATTAAAAGCCCCTCCGGCGCGGGCTTTAATCCGTGGTCGGCGGGGGTGGCGGGGCGCTCCTCTGCCAGCGGCATAAAGCTGATTTGCCCGTTTGTTTCTAAAATAGCTGCCTTGAGCTGCGATAAATCAAAATATCCCGCCACGCGGCACTGCGTTAAAAATTCATTAATGTCCAGCTTTGCTGCGGCCAAGTTTTTTTCATATAGCTTGCCATCTTCAAATAAAATAAGTGGTGTGCCCGTAAAAAATTTACGTAACAGAATCGATTTGCAAGTGCCAAAAGCGATTAGCGCGGCAACAACGCCATATACCAGCAGTGCAGTGAGTGGCAGGAAAATATCACCCTCAAGGCTTGTGGCCATCTCTGCCGCGATAGAGCCGATGGTAATGCCCACAACATAATCAAAAAGGCTCATTTGGCTTACCTGACGATTTCCAATCAGCTTCGCCATTAAAAACAGCGCAATCAGCGAAGCTAGGCTGGTTGCGATAATTTTCAAGATATCCATACACGCTTTCCTTTCTTTTGATAGAGATGCGCAAAACCATAATGTTTACAACAGGCGCCATCGTGCGATATAAACAAAAAATCTGTAACGGTGCGCTAATAGCGCTTTGTGCATTTCTATGAGATATAGCTTAGTATGTGAGGAAGAATGGCAAATTGCACAAAGATTTTACTGTAAATTTTTACAAGCTTGTTTATGTGTGCGAAAAGGTTTAAAATATAAACAAGGATATTATAAAACAGCATTTCAAAAACACTGTTTAACGGTAAGCGTTTAACGGATTGTTTCGTACCAAAACGGCGCACTTTTATAACACAGCAATGGGCGTTTGCCCGCGAAAGGAATGCTTTTATGAAGCATATTTTTATTGTGAATCCCGTTTCAGGAAAGGCAGACGCAAGCGGATATCTTTTGCCGTATATCGAAAAAGCAGCCACGGGCTTAGAGTATACAATTGAATGCACTACCCATCGCGGGCATGCAGCGGAGCTTGCGGCGCAATATGCTGCAAAAGGGGAGCCGGTGCGTTTATATGCTTGCGGCGGCGATGGCACCTTAAATGAAGTGTTTTCGGGCGCGCTTGGGTTTCCAAATGTGGAAATTGCTTGCGTTCCGTGTGGCTCTGGCAATGATTTTGTGCGCAATTTTGGCACGGCAGAGGATTTTCGCGACTTAGCAGATAATATTGCGGGCAGCGCAATTCCCATTGATTTAATGCGTGCCAACGGCGGTATATCGGCTGCCATTTCCTCTGTAGGTATTGATTCGGACGTAGCATATGCAATTCCGAAATATCGGCGCTTTCCGTTATGCGGCGGGCAAATGGCTTATAATATGTCTATTATCGAACAGCTTTGCTCCAAATTGGGCAAAAAAGTGGAAGTAGAGGTGGACGGTAAAACCTTTACGGGCAATTTTCTGTTGGCGGCGGTATGCAATGGTATTTGCTACGGCGGCGGCTTTAAAGCGGCGCCTACCGCAGATTTACAGGATGGCCTTTTAGAAGTAGTGATGGTAAAGAAAATCAGCCGTTTGCGCATCGCAAGTGTGCTGGCAAAATACAAAAATGGCGAACATATTAAAGACGGCAGGGTTATTGAAGAATTGCAGGATGTTCTTACATATTTTAATGCGCAAAAAGTAAAAATTACGCCCCTTGAGCCGCAAGACGTGATTGTAAACATTGACGGCGAATGCCAAAGCGCACCATCTCTTGCAGTAGAAGTGCTGCCGGGCGCGGCGCGTTTTGTGCTGCCGGCACAGCTTTGTGGCAAATTTGCTATCGAAAAGCTGGCTTATAGCGTATAAAGTTTGCGTAAAAAGCGCATTGTATTTGCTCGTAAAGCAGGGCGTATACGATGCGCTTTTTCTGTTTTGCATTGTTCATAAAAAATTTTTAATTTACCCCCTTGATTTTTCATACCAATGAGGCTAAAATAGTGTTAGCACTCAAAGCAAACGAGTGCTAAATATTTTACATTTCATTAGGAGGAACTAATTATGAAGATTAAACCTCTCGCCGACAGGGTTGTCATTAAAAACGTAGAAGCAGAGGAAACCACCAAAAGCGGCATCATTTTAACTGGCACCGCCAAAGAGAAACCGCAAGTGTGCGAAGTAATTGCCGTAGGCCCCGGCGGCCTTGTGGATGGCAACGAAATTACGATGAACGTTAAAGTGGGCGACAAAGTATTGATTGCCAAATATGCGGGCACCGAAGTAAAGGTAGAGGATGACGAATGCGTCATCGTGCGCCAATCGGATATTCTTGCAATTGTAGAGTAAATTATTAATATTATTATAAGGAGATAATCTTTTATGGCAAAGCAATTATTAAACGGCGAAGATGCACGCAAAGCGCTTATCAACGGCATTGATAAGCTGGCAGATACCGTTAAAATCACCTTAGGGCCCAAAGGGCGCAACGTAGTATTGGGCAAAAAGTTTGGCGCACCGGTTATTACCAACGATGGCGTAACCATTGCGAAAGAAATTGATTTAAAAGACGCTTTTGAAAATATGGGCGCGCAGCTTGTGCGCGAGGTTGCCACGAAAACAAACGACGCTGCGGGCGATGGCACCACAACGGCTACAGTTTTGGCACAGGCACTTAGCCACGGCGGCATGAAAAACGTGGCGGCGGGCGCAAATCCGATGGATTTAAAGCGCGGCATGCAAAAGGCCGTTAAAGAGGCTGTAAAGGCGTTTGAAGCCAATAGCAAAAAAGTGAACGGCTCTGCGGATATTGCACGCGTTGCCACAGTGTCTGCGGGCGACGAAACCATCGGCGCTTTAATTGCGGATGCAATGGACAAGGTGTCGTCTGATGGCGTTATTACCATCGAAGAAAGCAAAACAGCCGAAACCTATTCCGAGGTTGTGAAAGGCATGCAGTTTGACCGCGGCTATATTACGCCGTATATGGTTACAGACACCGAGCGCATGGAGGCCGTGTTAAACGATGCTTTCATTTTGATTACCGATAAAAAAATTGCGGTAATTCAAGAGATTCTTCCGCTTTTAGAGCAAATTGTGCAAGCTGGCCAAAAGCTTGTAATTATTGCCGAGGATGTAGAGGGCGAAGCGCTTTCTACCTTAATTGTAAACCGTTTGCGCGGCACCTTTACGGTTGTGGCCGTGAAAGCGCCGGGCTTTGGGGATCGCCGCAAGGAAATGCTGCAAGACATTGCTGTTTTGACAGGCGGCACAGTAATCAGCAGCGAGCTTGGCTACGAGCTGAAAGATGCCACGCTGGATATGCTGGGTAGAGCACGTCAGGTAAAAGTGACGAAAGAAAACACCACAATTGTGGACGGCAGCGGCGAAAAAGAGGGCGTTTCGGCGCGCGTGGCACAAATCCGTGCGCAAATGGACGTTACCACAAGCGAATTTGACAAAGAAAAGCTGCAAGAGCGTTTGGCAAAGCTTTCTGGTGGTGTGGCTGTTATTAAGGTTGGCGCCGCCACAGAAGTGGAAATGAAAGAGAAAAAACTGCGCATTGAAGATGCGCTGAACGCCACACGTGCCGCAGTAGAAGAGGGCATTGTTGCGGGCGGCGGCGTTGCGCCGATCAACGCCATTCCCGCGGTGGAAAAAATTGTGGCACAGCTTACAGGCGACGAGCGCACTGGTGCGCAAATTGTGATGCAAGCACTGGAAGCGCCTTTGCGCCAAATTGCTGAAAATGCAGGCCTTGAGGGCAGCGTAATTATCAATCATATTTTGGCGTCCGGCAAAATCAACTACGGTTTTGACGCGCAAAAAGAAGCGTATACCGATATGATTGAAGCTGGCATTGTGGACCCCACAAAAGTTACACGTTCGGCTCTGGAAAACGCCGCCAGCGTAGCGTCTATGGTGCTTACCACAGAAGCCCTTGTTGTGGATGAGCCTGAGGACCCGGCAGCCGCAGCAGCCGCGGCTAGCGCAGCTGCCGCAGGCATGGGCGGGATGTATTAATCCAATTCAACATTTGATATCCTATAGCAAACAATACAGCGGGCGCTTTCCAAATTTGGAGAGCGCCCGCTTTTGCATACGGTGCATGCGAAAGCAGGTGCAATTTACAAGATGCTGCGCATGTATTTTTCTTGCACAAAAAAACATATATTGCGATTTTTTTAACAATATTTTTACAAACAGTTGAAACTTGTACAGTTTTAAACTATAATATTAAAAGATATCGCTTTAAGGAGGTTTGATTGATGAGTAAGCAATTTTTATTTATGGCGCTGGCGTCTGGCGCAGCGGAACCGTCTACGGGCGTCGTTGTGGCAACTGGTTTAACTTTGGTATTCACGGTTTTGATTCTTTTGTATTTGATTATTTCTTTTCAGGGCAAAATTTTTCAATCGATTGACAAAAGAAAAAACGGCCAAAGCGCTAAGGCTGCTCCTGCACCCGTTGAAAAAGCGGCACCCGCAGTTGCAATGGCAAAACCTGTGATGCAAATTGAAGCCGGTATTCCGGGCGAAATTGTTGCGGCAATCGCTGCGGCAGTTGCCTCGATGGACGGCGGAAAATATGTTATGCGCAGCGTTAAACGCGCACCGAGAGGGCGCAATGCATGGAGCCAAGCTGGTGTAATGTCTTACACTGAACCATTTTAGAAAATAGGAGAGTAACAACATGCAGGGCTTTTTAGATGCGGTAACCGGTATTGCCCAGGAATCGGGTTTTAGGGGTCTTATAGAAAACCCCAACTACTTAATAATGATTATTGTTGCTTTGGCACTCATTTATCTTGCCATCGCAAAGCAGTTTGAGCCTCTTTTGCTTTTGCCCATCGCGTTTGGTATGCTTTTGGCAAACTTGCCGTTCGGCGGCATCATGCATATGGAGTTTTTCTTGACCGAGTCCGGTCATCCGGACTTTATGCGTGTGCTGAACGAGGGCGGCCTTGCAGATATGCTGTATCTCGGCGTAAAGCTAGGCATTTATCCGCCACTCATTTTCCTCGGTATTGGCACCATGACCGATTTTGGCCCGCTGATTTCCAACCCCAAAAGCTTGCTTTTGGGCGCGGCAGCACAGCTTGGCATTTTCTCCACCTATTTTGGTGCCAAGCTTTTGGGCTTTACAGGCCGCGAAGCAGCCTCTATCGGCATCATCGGCGGCGCGGATGGCCCCACAGCTATTTACACAACAGCACAGCTTGCCCCGCATCTTTTAGGTGCAATAGCCGTGGCTGCCTATAGCTATATGGCGCTTGTTCCGATTATTCAGCCGCCCATTATGCGCGCACTAACCACGCGTAAAGAGCGCATGATTGAGATGAAGCAATTGCGTCAAGTGTCAAAGCTTGAAAAGATTGTATTCCCGATTATCTGCACAATTTTGGTTTCTCTTGTTCTGCCAAGCGCAGTGCCTCTTGTTGGCATGCTTATGCTGGGCAATTTGATGAAAGAATGCGGCGTAGTGGATCGTATTAACAAAACAGCCGGTAATGAATTGATGAACATCATCACCATTTTCTTAGGCGTTTCTGTTGGCTGCACCACCAATGCTGAAACCTTCCTTACAAAAGAAACAATTTTAATTATTGTTTTGGGTCTTGCGGCGTTTTGTCTTGGCACTGCCGGTGGCGTTATTTTCGGCAAAATTATGTGCTGGGCTACGCACGGCGCGGTAAATCCGCTGATTGGTGCGGCGGGCGTTTCGGCTGTGCCGATGGCGGCTCGTGTTGCACAAAAGGTTGGCCAAAAGGAAAATCCGCACAACTTCCTTTTGATGCATGCAATGGGCCCCAACGTTGCCGGTGTTATCGGCAGCGCGGTAGCGGCAGGCATCTTAATCAATATGCTGAAGTAAATTTGTATAACAGGCTTGCGCATTTAAGCTGCGCAAGCCTGTTTTTTTGTTTGGTAAAACCTTATCTATGGATTCGCGCTTTTTCCCTTTCCCTTTACCCCTAAATGTGGTATAATCGTATTATATTGCACTTGCAATAAAATAACCGATAGGTGGGCACTGATGAACGACGCTACAAAGCAGTTTTTATATTTCAGAAAACAATACATTGAAAAGGCGTTCGGTCGCCTGAATCCCGTGCAAAAGGAGGCTGTCTTTACAACAGACGGCCCGCTTTTGATTCTTGCGGGCGCAGGCAGTGGTAAAACCACAGTGCTTGTAAATCGCATTGCCAATCTTGTGCGCTTTGGCTCTGCCTACAACAGCGAAACGCTTGCGCGCGAAGTAACGCTTGACGATGTTGCCGCGCTAGAAAAGGCCGTGAAAGAAGATTGCGACGCGCCGGAGGCACTAATGCCGCTTTTGGCACAGCGCACGGTGCGTCCGTGGAACATTCTTGCCATCACCTTTACCAACAAGGCGGCAGGGGAATTAAAAAGCCGTTTAACGGCGATGCTGGGCGAGGGCGGCGCGGATATCAATGCGTCCACCTTCCATTCGGCTTGCGTGCGCATCTTGCGGCGTGAAGCGGCATGCCTCGGCTTTCCGCAAAGCTTTACCATTTACGATTCCGATGACCAGCAGCGCGCGATGAAAGAAGTGTATAAGCTTTTAAATATCGACGATAAATTTTTGCCCGTGAAGGCAGCTGTTAGCGCCATTGGACGTTTAAAGGATAAGATGATTAGCCCTGCCACTGCACTTGCTGCTCCTGCGGATTCTCGCGGTGGCATTGTGGCAAGGGTGTACGAAGCCTATCAAAAGCGCCTTGAAAAGGCGGGCGCTTTTGATTTTGACGATTTAATTTATTACACCGTCAAGCTTTTAGAAGATAACGATGCCGTGCGTGAAGCATATCAAGCACGCTTTAAATATGTGTTGGTAGACGAATATCAGGATACCAGCATTGCACAATTTCGCCTTGTTAGCCTTTTAACGGGCCCTGCGCAAAACATTTGCGTTGTGGGTGATGACGACCAAAGCATATATCGCTTCCGCGGCGCAACAATTGAAAATATTTTAAGCTTTGAAAGCAATTTTGCGGGCGCAAAGGTGATTCGCCTTGAGCAAAATTATCGTTCTACCTCTAATATTTTAAACGCAGCCAACTGCGTAATTAAAAATAATCAAGGCCGTAAAGGCAAAACTTTATGGACAGAAAATCCGGACGGCGACAAAATTTTGCATTATGATGCAGAAAACGAGCACGAAGAGGCTGCGCATGTGGCGCAGCTGATTGGCGAAAACTTGAAAAAAGGCGCAAAACTGCGCGACCATGCCATTTTGTATCGCATGAACGCGCAATCCGGCCCCATTGAAACCTATTTTGCGCGCGCAGGTATTCCGTATAAAATCGTGGGCGGCCAGCGGTTTTTTGACCGAAAAGAAATTAAAGACTTAATTGCTTACATGAGCATCGTGGCGAATAATCAAGACGATTTGCGCTTGCGCCGCATTATTAATGAGCCCAGCCGAAAAATTGGCGCTGCCACACTAGAAAACCTAGCAAGCATTGCCGTAAACGAGAACATTAGCATGCTAGACGTTATGGCAAACGTGCAAAGCTATCCAGCTTTACAGCGTGCAGCCTCGGCTTTAAGCGCGTTTTACGGGATGTACATGCGCCTTGTACAGGCGGCGGCAAGCATGCCGATGGATGAATTTGTTAGTGAGCTAATTAATATTACAGGCTATCGTGCCATGCTTATGGCGCAGGAGGAAGAGGGCAAAACCCGCCTTGAAAACGTGGGACAGTTAATTTCCAGCGTGAAAACCTATGCCGATGCCCGCGGTGATGAGGCGTCACTGCAAGGCTTTTTAGAAGAAGTGGCGCTTATCAGCGACATCGACAGCTATGACGAGGGCGCAGACGTTGGTGTAATGATGACCATGCATGCCGCAAAAGGGCTGGAATTTGATTATGTATTTATTGTAGGCCTTGAGGAAGGCATTTTCCCAAGCGAGATGTGTCGCTATTCGCCCGAGGATTTGGAAGAAGAGCGCCGCCTTTGCTATGTGGGCATCACGCGCGCGCGCAAAGAACTCTATCTTTCCAGCGCCGCCAGCCGCATGATATTTGGCCAAACCAAGCACAATCGCGCTTCGCGCTTTATGGAAGAAATTGATGCAGACCTGATTGCCGAAAAAGAAAATCCGGCTTTAATGGCCGCAAGGGCCGCAAGGGCGCGCTATCAAGAAAAACGTTCGCAGCCGCGCGCGCCGCAGCCTGTGTATACCAGCCGTTCCACATTAGCCGCGGGCGGGGGCACTGGCGTGCTTGCCGCAGCACCCGCACAAGGCGCACCAACGGCTGCAGCGGGCAGCAAAAGCGCATATAAAACGGGCGATATCGTGGATCATAAGGTGTTTGGCCGCGGGCAAGTGCTAAATGTTACGCCGGTTGCAGGCGACACAATCGTCGAGATAAAATTTGACACAGCGGGCATTAAAAAAACAATGGCCAATTATGCGCCGCTTCAAAAGATGGAATAAAGTTTTTAAAAGGAATGGCACGCATATGAAAGTATCATTATTGGCATATACCCCAAATCCCGAAAAGGTGGTTGCGGCAGCGGCAAAGCTTTGTTATTCCGCTGTTGGCATCGACGAGCTTTTGGATGGATTAACCGAAGAAAAAAGCAAAGAATTTGTACAATTGCTTGCTGCAATGGGCCACGAAAGCCCTACGGAGCACGTGTCGTTTACATTTGCGATAGAAGGCGTCAGCCGTGCACTTTTAGCGCAGATTACGCGCCATCGCCTTGCAAGCTACAGCGTGCAAAGCCAGCGGTATGTGCGTTTAGACCAGTTTGAATACATCACGCCGCCCGAGGTGCAAGCCGATGCTGCAGCAAACGAAGCTTTTGCAGTTGCCATGCAAAACGAAAACGAAAATTATTTGCGCATTGCCGCCATCTTGAAAGAAGGGCATATCAGCCGCCTTGTCAAGGAGGGCATGGACGAAAAAACCGCCATTAAAAAAGCAGAAAAGCTTGCCATAGAGGATGCACGCTTTGTGCTGCCGAATGCATGCGCTACAAAAATGATTGTCACCATGAATACGCGCAGCTTAATTAATTTTTTCCACCATCGCTGCTGTTCTCGTGCGCAGTGGGAAATCCGAGAGCTTGCCGATCGCATGTTGGCACTTGTTAAAGAAGTGGCACCCGCGCTTTTTGTAAAAGCAGGGCCGTCATGCGTGGCCGGCGCTTGCCCCGAAGGCAAGATGTCTTGCGGCAAAACGCTGGAAATGCGCGATAAATATGCAAATCTATAAAAGGAGTAATGCCCTTTGAACGGAAAATTAATAGTGATAGAAGGGCTTGATGGCAGCGGGAAAGCCACACAAGCCAAGCTTTTATATGACGCGTTGCTACAGCAGGGGAAATCGGTACAAAAAGTTAGCTTTCCCAATTACGAAAGCCCCTCCAGCAGCCTTGTGAAAATGTATTTAGATGGGCAGTTTGGGCAAAGCGCGGCAGATACAGGCGCTTATGCGGCATCTGCGTTTTACACGGTAGATCGCTACGCCAGCTATAAAACCGTGTGGGGCAGCTTTTATCACAGCGGCGGCATCGTCCTTGCCGACCGATATACCACCTCTAATGCCATTCATCAATGTTCAAAGTTGCCGCCTGCCGAATGGGATGCGTATTTAGATTGGCTGTTTGATTTTGAATACACAAAAATCGCCATTCCTGCGCCACAATTGGTGATCTATCTTTCCGTTTCGCCTGAGGTTTCGCAAAAATTGATGACAAAGCGCTATGACGGCAACGAAGCAAAAAAAGATATTCATGAGCGCGATATTGCCTATCTTGAAAAAAGCAGACAAGCCGCGGCTTATTGCGCAAAAAAATGCAATTGGATTACCGTTACATGCTGCGAAAACGGCGAAATGCGCGATATACAGTCCATTCATCAAGAAATTGTCGCTTATGTAAGCGCTATTTTATAACAAGATTTTTTAAAGTAGGGATGAAGCCTATGATTCGAACAATACAAATGCAAGATATGCCGCGCTTACAGACATCGCAAAATGCAATGGATTTTTTGGCGATGCCCAGTGCAGCCGACAGCATGGTATATGAAGAAAACGGCCAAATTTGCGGTGTATTGCCGGCGATGCGCGTGCTGTTTGCGGACACAATCGGCCTTTATTTGGGTGAGTATATTTCGCTTACCAGCGATGCGCCATCCATGCGCAAAGCCGTGATTACAGAGCTTTTGCTAATTGCACAAACAAAGGGATACGCCTTTGTAATAACAGAAAACAGCGATGCAGTGTATGAAAGCTTGGGCTTTTCGGCGGCTTTCCCTTTACGGCGTTTCACGCGTGCCATTAAGCGCAACCTTTGGGCGCAGGCCGATTTTGATACCATTACTGCAAAAAAACTGCCCCTTTTACGCAAAAAATATATCCAAGAGCCTTTTGTAGAGCCCGAACACGACGGATATATCCAAATGATTACGCAATTTTATCAAAACGGTGCTATCAGTGCAGAAAATGATGGGGCGTATGCCGTTTTTTACCGCACGGAAAACGAACTGCTTGTTACCGAGCTTGCTGCCGAAAGTGAGCTTGCTGCCGTGCAGCTTTTGGAATCGGCGGGTGACCGATACGCGCGCGATAAAGCCACGCTGATTCTCGGTGCCGAAAACCTGCTTTTTGCGGGCGAGGGCAAGCGCTATGCGGGCGGCGCAATCAAAACCTTTGGCAACTGCCCCGATGCGCAATTTGCTTATTTAGGCATCGCGGGGCATTGGGGATTTTAAAAGCGAGATACCTTACAGTTTATAGCAAGAAAGGTGCGATTTTTCATGGAACGTAAAAAACGCAAAAAAAATATTGGTAAAACCATTCTTCTGCTGCTCATTTTAGCACTGGTGGCCTTTGCGCTATTATGTGTTGTTTTTGTGTATAGTGATGTGAAAGGCAAGCTGCGCGGTGCCGATGCGGTAACGGTGACAGTGGATGCCGGCATGGGCCCGCTTGCTATCGGCAAGCTGCTTGAGGAAAATGGCGTTATCCATTCGGCACAGCTTTTTCGGCTTTATATCAAATTTGTGGGCGAGGGGCCTAATTTACAATATGGCGATTTTGATTTATCTACCGATATGAGCTACGAACAAATTGTTACAGAGCTTAAAACGGTAAAAAAACAGCGTGATTCCGTTCGTGTAACGTTCCCCGAGGGAAACACGGTCATGCAATTTGCACAAAAAATGGAAGCCGCAGGCCTTTGCACAGCGAAAGAATTTATCGAAACTGCCAATACAGGCGATTTTAGCCAGTTTGCGTTTTGGAATAAAATCGGCAGCAATCCTTTGCGCTTTATGAAAGCAGAGGGATATCTTTTTCCCGACACGTATGATTTCTTTAAGGATGACACCGTATACAACATGGTGGCCAAGCTGTATGACCATTTTAACGCGAAGCTAACCGATGCGGATTATGCGCAAATGCAGGCGCTTGGCATGACACTGGATGAATTTATCACGTTGGCTTCCTTTGTGCAGGAAGAGGCTGGGCACGCTGCGGATCAGCCGCATGTGGCGGCTGTGCTGCATAATCGTTTAAAGCCCAATTCTCCGTGGCCGCGCCTTGAATGCAATGTGTCCAGCTACATCCGTGAGCCGGGCAATTATGTGAACGATTATATTATTCCGTATTACGGCGGCATTGAATATATCCCGCAAGGCATGTTTGACGCATACGACACGTATCATATGAACGGTTTGCCCGCAGGCCCCATTTCTTGCCCCGGCGCAGATGCCATTCAAAACACCTTGCACCCCCAATGTCCGGACGGCGAAGTGTGTAAGCATTATTTCTTTGTTACAGATTTAACCGGTAAATATTATTATTCCGCTACGTATGAAGAGCATGCTGCCAATGTGGCCAAAGCCAATAAAGTAAACGCTTCTATGGGTAAATAATAAAAAGCGGGGCTGTATCGAAGGATGCAGCCCCGCTTTATAAAAAATATCACTAAAACGCAAAATGGCGTTTGCACTTTTGCAAATGGCCTTGCAAGGTACAGCAAATCCACATCATTTCCCAAAAAAGAAAGGGCTATTTATTATGCAAAATCCGCAAATTGAACTTTTATCCCCAGTGGGTGACGCAGAGCGCCTTGCATACGCCATTGCCTATGGTGCAGACGCTGTATATCTTGGTGCGGATCGCTTTGGTATGCGCGCCGCGCCGAAAAATTTTACGCCCGATGCGTTAAAAGATGCCGTTGCATATGCCCATGCGCGGGGCGTGCGCGTGTATTTAACGCTGAACACAGTACCCAATAATGAAGAAATTGCCTCTTTGCCGGATTTTGTGCGCCTTGCACGAGAAGCAGGGGTGGATGCATTTATTGTGGCAG
>RRZU010099198.1_pt1 | contig 44893 bp, 45 predicted proteins | sample 2165561 | NCBI WGS metagenome assembly RRZU01 (sample SAMN10456909, study PRJNA506462) | wastewater metagenome | isolation source: wastewater sludge | place: USA: Moscow, Idaho | reverse complement strand
TCTCAGATAACGGTCTCCAGGCAGCACTGGTAGTGTCCTTAATCGCAAATGACTTCCGCCGTCTCTCGGAAAACTGTAGAGATACAATAAGCAGACAGCCGGGCAGTACGTTGCAAAACTGCAGTCACACCACGGCTATCCGCTAAAATCTTCTCGGCCTTTTTCATCACGTCACCTCATCCAAAATGCCAGGAATAACCTCTTCACCAATCGCTCGTGACAGGTCACGCAAAATACGAAAGGTCAACATCCCTTGCGGTAACTCATCACGACCGGCCCAGCGTTCAACCACCTGGGTCACCGTGCGCGGTAGATAATCGTGCCCCAACGCAAAGCGGCGAAAGTTGCTATCACGCTCAATTAAGCGCGCCTGCACATACCGCCGAGACATAATCCGCTCGCGCTGACGCTGTTCATCTACTCTGGTTGTCTCTTTCATGGTTCTACTGCTCCTTTTTCGTTACTATGTACTTGTTTGGGTGTATAAAAACACACACAAACGTGCATGTCAACGAAAAGGGCACACAAATGTGTATACAGAAAAGATTGAGAGAAGTGCTTGATAGGCGTGAGCTTTCGATAAAGGAAGCATCCGATATGTGCGATATCCCCTACAGGACGCTCCAAAACTATTTGTTAAGCGATCGCGAGCCTAATGCGAAAGCATTAATCGCGCTCTGTACACATTTGGGTGTATCGATTGATTGGTTGCTAACTGGTAGTGGGCAAATGTTTACCACTGGGCAGAAAACCCAAGCCCAAGCTGCACTTACACCAAGGGAGCAGGCAATGCTCACCCTATTTAGTGAACTTGGCGAAGATGAGCAGAGAGAGATTTGCCGCCTTGCTGAAGACAAGAAACGGTTGCGCGACCTAGAGTCTGAAATACTCGAATTAAAAAACAGCGTTGAAACGCTCAAAACGGCACTTTAAATTATGGTTTCTGGTTCACTGATTCATGATTATTAAACACATCAAGAGCGAAATTTGCATTTCGTTCTTGATGTATTGAATTGTGCGCATAATAAGCGCTTAACTCATTGATTTTTAACGATTTACATTTAAGTTCGAAATTTCGTTCTTGATCTTGCCTGATTTCGTTCTTGCGTGATTAAAGAACGAAATTAATTTAGAGAGATTTGCCGCCTTGCTGAAGACAAGAAACGGATGCGCGACATGAGCAAACAGATTGAAGAGTTGCAAGCCTGGTTCGAGGAATTTAAGAAAGCACACTAATTCAAGTGTGCTGTTTTGGCTGGTTAAGTCGGAAGAAGCAACTTCCAAGTTAAAAATCTATCAAAACACCGTAAATAATCTAACTTATTGATATAAAAGGGTTTTATTAAGTTGGAAGTAGCTTTTTAGATGGAAGTAGACTTCCAACTTAAAGCATTGAAGTTGGAAGTCTAAAAATCAAATAACACCTCAATCCAGCAGTACAAACCACCCTGGAGAATCAGTATGATCATGAAATCGCTGAATACTGCAAAAGAGCTTTACACCGGCATCAAGACGCTGGTGGATCAAGGAGAGCTCATCGCAAACCGTAAAGAGGCACTTTACTTGCTAGACCTTGCCCTTCAAGCGTCTGCGGAAGCCATGGAGCTCCAACACAGCAATGCGCTTCTCAAACAGGAAGCAACGGAACTTAATGCTAAGTTTGAAAAGCTGGCTGCTTGGTTTCAGAGCGAGCAGCCCAAATACCAGCTGCTTGCGCTCGCCGACAATGCCCTGGTTTACACCCTCAAGCCAGACCAGCAGACTGCACAGCCCATACATTACCTTTGCGCTAACTGCTTCACCAATCAGCAGAAGTCGATACTGCAAGCGGATGGCTATGTTAGCGTTGAGCGTAAGTTGAGCTGTCATATCTGTAATGCCTATGTGCTGTACCGTGATAAACGAGATGATTTCTCTCCTCAAGTATTCAGCACAAAACGCAGAGACTTTTGGTAGCCCATTGCTCTCGGCTGACTTTCTTAAGTACATACTGCGCCTGCGTTGACTGGTTTCTTAATTGAGCGGGTTCAGCTATTCGGCACCAAGACACCATTAAATCTAAATCACTCTTGTGACAAAAAAGGCGCAAATCCTTTCAGAAATGCGCCTTTTTAATCATTATTTTGCAAAACCTAAAATTCACCCAGAAAACCACCAAACCCACGCCACTCAAAGCTCTCCGCGCTTCCAGACCCTCCTGTCATCTATGACAATATGATCACCACCCCACAAATTGTTCAGTTTATAACCACCTGACCTGCATTCAGTAGACAAAGAAATCAAATTAACTAGATAGCTCTTTTTGATAAAATTATTCTAAGCGCTGACGCTTTGGTATGCTCCGCGTACAACTAACATAATATGGAAGGGACTCATGAAAGCAGTTTTTTTAACAACTATTGTCTTCGCGCTATCTGGTTGTGCCAGCATCGTCAGTGATTCAAAATATCCAGTATCAGTTAAGTCTGAGCCAAGCGGTGCTAACTTTGAAGTTCGCAACAAGTCTGGCAGTGTAGTTGCGTCAGGGGCTACACCAAGCCAAGTGACGCTGAATGCAGGTGCTGGCTATTTTAGTGGCGAGACCTATCGGGTCACCTACCGCAAAGAAGGATACAGCGACCAAGAGTCTGTTATTGACAGTGGAATTGATGGCTGGTACTGGGGGAATATCTTATTTGGCGGATTCCTTGGGATGTTGATTCTTGACCCTGCCACTGGGGCTATGTACAAACTGCCGGATAGCACGAGCACAGGCCTGTCCCCCACACCAATGACTGCAGCCAAGACAGCTAAACAATCTACGGTACTAGGAACCACAAAGCAGAGCAAAGAAGAGTTACTAAATGAGCTTGCCAGCGACAAAAATCTCTCCTATGAAGAGTATCAACGCAGATACCAAGCCATCATGCTGCAGTAATAGCGCTTCTAGGTCGTCATCAAGCGCTTGATAATACAATACTTTGGTGCTGATTAGCTTTTGAACGCTTCGCATCCAATAAAAACCCGCGCTGCCGGGTTGTTATACACACCCCTATAGGTACGACTCACCAGTATAGTGGCCTGATAGCTACTTTTGATCCCCGTTATAAATCGGGGATTACTCCATAACGCAGACTAACAGAAATACACGCAAATTCTTTGCCCGTCGATCTCGTGCACCGGCATAGGCAGTTGATAAATATCGCTGAGCACCTCACTGCGAATAACCTGCTCTGGAGCCCCCTGATAGGCCACTTTGCCAGCACGCATCGCAATAATAGTGTCCGAGTAACAAGAGGCAAAATTGATATCGTGCAGCACAACCACCACAGTTTTGCCCTTCTCATCTGCGGCGCGGCGCAGCAACTGCATCATCCCCACCGCATGGTGCATATCAATATTATTCAGTGGCTCATCCAGCAGCACATACTCAGTGTCTTGGCACATAACCATCGCCACATAGGCCCGCTGCCGTTGCCCACCGGACAGCTCATCCAGGTGCCTATGCTGGTATTCCCCGAGTGCTAAATAATGAATGGCCTCATCAATATGCTGCTGATCAACCTCGGTGAGGCGCCCACCAGAATGGGGAAAACGTCCAAAAGCCACTAAGTCACGCACCGTCAAACGCAGCGTTGTCTCATTGTGTTGGCGCAAAATGGATAAGCGTTGCGCCAGTTCAGGGCCCGGCGTGCGGGTAACGTCCAAGCCATCTATTTCCACACTGCCAGCACTCATGGGCGTAAGGCGACTAATCATCGATAGCAAAGTGGACTTACCGGCACCATTGGGGCCAATAATTGAGGTCAGCCCGCCTTTACTGATAGTGACACTGACATCATTCACCACCAAGGTGTCCTGATATTTCTTACTCAAGCCGCGCGTTGTAATCATTGTTTAACTCCGCGCAATAACAGCGCAATAAATAACACCCCACCACAGAGTTCAATCACCATGGCCAAGGGCAAACTGGTATTGAGTAGATGCTCAAACAGCACTTGCCCGCCCACCAAACAAACAATGCCTGCCAAAACGCTGGCGGGTAAAGTCCAGCGGTGTTGATGACTGCCAGTAAGCCAGTAGGCTAAATTCGCTACCAATAGGCCATAAAACAACATGGGCCCCACTAAAGCTGTGCTGATCGAGACCAACACACAGATCACCAGCATCAATACAGTGACTGTTTTGCTATAGGATACGCCCAGATTAATTGCCACATCACGGCCTAAACTGAGCACATCCAACTGCCGACGCAAACGAAACAGCAGTGCACTGCAAAGCGCAACACCAGCCAACCCCACCCACAACACCTGCAAATTGATCCGGTTAAAGCTGGCTACGCCACTGCCCTGCTGAATGGAAAACTCACTGGGATCAAAGATACGCGCAGACAGATCAGCCAACTCACGAAATAATAAGCCGCCCACCATCCCTAACAAGATCAGCATATGTAACCCGCGTACTGAGCCGTTAAACAGCCAACGAAACAACAGCAAAGCAATGCTCACCATCACCGCCACTTCGAGAATAAAACGCAATTCCAGCGGCCAGCCACTGCCAAACTCAGTCCCCCAGAGCACTAAAGCCAAAGCACGCACCAGCACATAAAGCACATCAAAACCCATCAGCGACGGAGTTAAAATACGGTTATGGGTAATGGTTTGAAACACCACTGTGGCCAAGCCCATGGTCACTGCCACCAGCAGCATGCCCAGTAAACGCGTACCACGATACTGCACAATAAAGGCCCAATCGCTTTGCACATTGAGGGTCATAAAGCCCAGTACACTGCATAGCGCCAGCAGCGCAGTAAGACTCAATAACAATCGACCACGAAAATTTAAGCCCATTGCTTGCGCCCCCGTAATAAAATTACGATAAATACTAGGCTACCGGTAATCGCCAAAATCGTTGCCGAAGGGATTTCGTACGGATGAATCAACACCCGACCCAGCAAATCTGCCGTCAGCATCAACGCAGAACCGGCCAGAGCGACCAAAGGAATCGCACGACGCAGATTATCGCCGGTAATCAAACGCACCAAATTCGGCACAATCAGACCAATAAAAGGCAAGGCGCCAGCAATAACCACCACACTGGCGACAATCATCGACACCAGCAATACCCCTAAAACCATCAATGCTGGATAGTTCACCCCCACATTGGTGGCAAAGTCTTTGCCCATGCCAATCACGGTAAAACGATCAGCCAATAACATCGCCAATAGGGTGATGCCCGCAGCGACCCAGAGCAGTTCATAACGGCCACGTAAAATGGCTGAAAAATCGCCACTGCTCCAAGAGCGCAGTGCCTGTGACAGTTCAAACTGGTGGGCTAATAAGCTGCTAGCGGCATACATCACCCCAGCCAACACCAAACCCAACAAAGGTACAATCAACGCTGAACGCAATGGAATACGCTTAAGTACTGCTAGAAACAGCGCAGTCCCCAATGCAGCAAACACAGTGGCCACGCTGAATTTCAGCCACAACGCCATACTGGGCGCAACAATGGCACACAGCAACACACCGAAAGTGGCAGCACCTACCGTACCCACCATTGATGGTTCTACCAAACGATTGCGCGCCATCATTTGCAGCAACAAGCCTGACACAGCTAAAGATGCGCCAGCCAGAATCAACGCCAATGTGCGCGGCCAACGACTGACAAATAACAGTTGCGTGATGCGGTCATCGGGCTGGGTAAACAGATGCAGCAGATTCATGCGGCTGGCACCCACATTTAAACTGAGCAAAGCTAAAATAAAAACCAGTACAAACAAGCCCAGCAACCACAGCACAGTGCCTGATTGCCGACTTGCAGAAGATGTTACAACCATAGGATTCGCTTATTAGGAAAGGATTGCCATGCGCAGCGCAGTGATAATCTCGCAGACAGGGCAAGCTCAGTGGCCAGCCCTGTAATCGACGGACAGATGAAGTTAAATTACTTAGTAAACACATCCAGCAAACGATCAACGTTGCTCTGCATCACCCCTAAACCACTGTTATCCAGCAAATACCAGCTGACTGGTTCCAGGTAAACAATTTGCCCTTTGGCGCCTGCTGTTGTGGCTTGCACCAGCTCGTTATCCATCATGCGCTGCGCCGCTACACCTTCACGGCCAATGGCCGCATCACGGTCCATTACAAATAACCAATCCGGATTGGCTTCCAGTAAAAACTCATAGGACACCACCTGGCCATGGCGACCCACTTTTAAATCAGCCACCGCAGGCTCAACGCCAAACACATCGTGGAGCATGCCAAAGCGCGTACCAATACCAAAAGCGCTCATTTTCCCGCCAGTGGTCAATACTGTAAGGCCTGTGCCCTGCTCAGCACTGAGCTTTTGCAGCTGCCCCACCGCAGCCTGCAATTTATTAATATGCTCAGCAGCCTGCTGCTCACGGTCAAAAATCTGCCCCAAAATTTCTGTATTGCGCACTACACTGCCAAGTAGATCGGTTGGGTCAGGTGTTAAATCCAACGTTGGACCATATTGAGCCACTTCATCATATTGTCCGCCGGCGCGACGGCCCAAAATAATCAAATCCGGTTTAAGGTTCTTCAGCGCTTCATAATCAGGCTCAAACAAAGTACCAACCGGCACAAACTTCGCATCCGCATACTGACTCAGCATTGGCGGCAAAATATTGGAGTTTGGAATACCCTGCGCCTCTACCCCTAACACCGCCATGGTGTCGAGCGTGGACCAATCCAGCACTGCGACGGTTTTCGGCAATTTTTGTACTTGGGTTTGCCCCTTGGCATGCTCAATGGTTAACAATTCTTGCGCCTGAGCCGGCAAGGCTAAACACAACAACAAACCAAGCAGTGACAACGATTGGAACCAAGCCAAGCGGATTAAGCGCATACATAACTCCTTAAGAATACCAATGAGCTAGACAGCAACGAGCTGGCAGCAATAATGCCGCATATCATATGCAACTGATTCCTATTTGCAAGCACTTAAAGCTATAAGCCAAACTCAACTTGCAACACCGCAAAGCGACTAGCGCGCTTTTAGTGGTAGTTGAGCAGGGTTCTAGAGCAGGTTTAAGGTGCGGTTAAAGCAATCGGCAGTAAATTATTTTTCTGCGCATAATGCTTAAGACGGCCATCAGTTTTGATGGCCCGCACAAAGCCATTTACCCGTTCACGCCACTCTGGCTGCCCTTGCTTAATAGCATAGGCATATTCAAACTGCTCCGTGGCCGGCTTGGGGTCAAGTAATTGTGCCCAGTCATAGTTTTTAAGCATTTTTTGCGCATAAGGGTAATCCGTAATAAATACATCCGCACGACCAGAACGCACTTCAAACTCTCGCTGACTATTTTTTATCACGGCCATTAATTCAGCATGCTGCAAGCTTTCGCGCATCACTCCTTCCATGTAACTGCCTTTTTGCACGCAGACAATGACACCAGGCTGATCCATAGACTCCCAGCTATCAACCACTGGATTACTGCGGCTGACAACAGCGTAAATAGCGCTGCTAAGATAAGGCTCACTAAAATCCATATGCTTAGCGCGCTCTTCGGTTACACCCACACCGAACATGGCGATGTCACAGTTATCTTGCTGGATATCTGCAGCGATAACGCCAAAGTGCGTGGGGATATACTCAACCTCGACCCCTAAGTCTTTAGCCAACTCTTGTGACAAATCTATATCAATACCTTCCAACTGACCTGTTTTCTGATTTTTATAAGAGATAGAAAAATAGTCAGGCCAAATACACACCCGCAACTTGCCGGCTGCGATTATGTTTTGCTCTCTGTCGGACATTGCGAAAGTACCGCGCACAGGGACTGCGCTCAATAACAGCAGCCCCAGCACAGTCAGCAATAAAGTTTTTGTACGTCTTTTTGTTACAAACATGCGCCTGAACTGCACTCTCATATAGAATACCCACTGCTAGCAATGATGCTAGAAAATAAAGCATGGATTACCGCTTCGTTGCCTCTTCACCCTTTGGAATCTACTGCATCCGTGTTAGCTCAACTTGTATCATTACTGAAAAATGCAGCTTTTCGTCAAAAGCGGGTTTTCCTCACAGCGCTCGTCATTGTGCTGTGCTTTTGGCTGCTATTACAGCATACCGCACATAAAAGCATTACCCGCAGTTTAACTGAGCAAGAGACAAGCAACGCCATCTTACTGCAAGCCCTTGAAGATACTGTGGTGCGCTCATTTCAAGCAATTAACAGCTCCATGCAAAGCTTAGCTGAAAGCGTCTCCCAGCAAGACTCAGAACTGCAGATCAACACGGTATTACTCGAGCAGTTGCGCACTTGGCCGCAACTCAGAGCCATTGACCTACTCGACACCAATGGTGCAGTGATTACTTCTGCAACAAGCAATATAGGCAGCCAAGGATCTTATAGCTGCATTGATTTACTTAAAAACGAACCCTTAACCGAGTTTATAATCGATACCCCACGCCAAGGCCGTTACCCCAACGACCCTTTTGCGGCGCAATCAGCCCATAGCTATATTCCGCTGTGCGTACCCATACGAGATGCTGAGGGTCAGCTATCCCAAGTTTTACTTGCCTCAATCAATCCACAATATTTCCACAATCTTTTCACCTCCATTACTGACTCTTTAGCCTCTTATGTGCACTTATATCGCTACGATGGAGCAACACTGCTAGCTGACGGCACTATAGCCCCTGATCGCCACTGGTTACTGGAGCAGGTTGCAGAGAAAAGCTGGGGGCAGTTTCGCTCAACCATTGCCAATGGTGACTACCTCGTGAGCTACCGCTCAACCACCTTGCTGCCATTGATTTTAGTATTGGTCGCCGATGAGGCACAGGCTCTGACTGCTTGGCGGCATGACGAGAAAATGATGCGCATATTTTTGCTGATTATTTCCATTATCACCATCATCGCGGCAATAGTAATTGCTGTACTTAGAGAAAAGCGCTGGCAAGCCCAAGGCGATATTGAGCTATTGAGTTCCGCCATTAGAAATACCGCTAATGCTATTTTTATCACTGACAAACAGGGCAATATTCATTGGGTTAACAAAGCTTTTACCCTGCTCACTGGCTACTCTTTTGAGGAGGTAAAAGGAAAAAACCCACGATTTTTAAAGTCAGGTCGTCAATCAAAAAACTTTTATCATGATTTATGGGGAGCAATTTTATCCGGTGATAGCTGGCGTGGAGAGCTCACTAATCGGCACAAACTCGGCCACACGTTGATTGTTCAACAAACCATCACACCTATTTTTGATAAGCAAAATAATATAGAGCACTTTATAGCCGTACATGAAGATGTCACCGCACAAAAAAGCGCGGAAGAAAAAGCACTGTACTTAACCAACCATGACTCTTTAACCGGCTTACCCAATCGCCATTTCTTTGAACAGCATCTACAACAACTCCTGACTTACTCAGATCCTTTAGTCACACAGGCTGTTTTAGTTATCGACCTGGATCGTTTTAAAGATATCAATGACACCATGGGGCATGAGGCCGGTGATCAGCTTTTAATTCACACCGCAGCTAACCTGCAAAAACTCATCAATGAAAATCACCTTCTGGCGCGCTTAGGCGGTGATGAATTTGCTATTTTAGTCAGAAAAGTCGCCAGCCAAGAGCAGCTAACAACCTTCGCCAACACAGTGATGATGGCAGTAACTGAGCCGTTTTCTTATGCGGACAGCGTATTTAATATCACCTGCAGTGCCGGTGTTGCGACCGGTAACAGTACCAGCGCTGACGCTTCGCAGCTGTTACGTCAGGCAGATATGGCCATGTACCGCGCCAAGCATGCTGGCAAAAACACCTTCCGCTTTTTTGATGAAGCCATGGATGCCTTGATTAGAAGGCGTGTTTATCTGCAGCAACAATTAGAAGCAGCGCTGCACTCCTCTAGCGGGCTTAGTTTGCGCTACCAACCACAAATCGACACTGCCACGGGCCAGCTTTATGGCGCTGAAGCTCTAATGCGCTGGGAGATTACTGAGGGACAATGGGTTTCGCCCGCTGAATTTATCCCTCTTGCTGAAGAAACCGGGCAAATACTCGCGATTGGCGACTGGCTGCTAAAAAACTTATTTCAGCAAATGGCCGACTGGAACAAGCAAGGCATTGAGTTTGGCAAAATATCCATGAATATTTCTGCTATCCAACTAACTAGAGACTCTTTGGCCCAGCGTATTCTGAGCATGATGACAGATTACGCGATTGCAGCTGAGCAGCTCTGTGTGGAAATCACAGAAACCACCTTAATGACCAGTACCAGCAAAGTAATGGATAATCTAAAGCAGCTGAAAAAAGCAGGTATCACCTTATCCATTGATGATTTTGGCACGGGCTACTCTTCCATGAGCTACTTAAAAGCCATCGATGCCAACCACTTAAAAATAGACCGCAGCTTTATTATAGGGATTGGCGGGGCAGGCTCTGATGAACACATTGTCCGTGCAACAATTGCCTTAGCGCACAGCCTCAACCTTGAAACAGTGGCCGAAGGCGTAGACAGTCAAGCACAGCTGATGTTTTTAAAAGCGCTAGATTGTGACTACATCCAGGGCTACCTTTTTTCTAAACCGTTACCTGCTGAAGACTTTGAACACTTTATCGCCGAGCGCGCAGCAATGGCAGCGGACCAAACGTAAGCGTTAAAGTCTGACAGCTACTTAAGCAGACTGACCACGGAGGCAATGCAATGCAACGTCGCATGTATATTTTGGCTGCTTTAGTTCTAGCTTTGCTGGCTATAGTCGTAATCACAGGACAACAGCGTTTGCTCACTGATAAAACGCAAACTTCCATAGCTATAGCTGAGCAAGTCGAGCCGCGCCCTGCCAACTGGGCGCAAGCGCTGAATCCAAACTTTAATCTACACCAGATGAATGACACCCTGTACCGCAGCGCATTACCACGCGTACAAGATAACCAATGGCTGCAACAAGAAAACATACAAACAGTCATCAACTTTTATCAAAAGCCCGATAGCCTCTGGCTGTCAGACAGTAGCATTGAACAAATACAGATTCCTCTACACACTGACCGCATTAATGATGTGGATGTACTGCGGGCACTGCATAGCATTACAGCCGCCCAAGAAAAAGGCCCTGTACTTATGCACTGCAAACACGGGCAAAACCGCACTGGGCTAATTGCGGCAATGTACCGAATCGTGATTGAGGGCTGGAGCAAAGAAGCTGCTATGGCAGAAATGCAACAAGGCTTTGGCGGTGAACAACGAATGGGGGAGCTAACACCTATTTAGCTAACGTCGACGTAGAGGCCATGCAGCAGACCTTTGCCAGCGGCGCCTGCAGCTCTCAACGGCTTGCCTGGTGCAAAGTCGTTTTATGGTTTCAGCAATTGAGCCTTTAAAGACTCAATACTTAACGAATCAAGCCCAGAAACGAAAAAACCCGTTAAGCATAAACTTAACGGGTTTTCGTAATATGGCGCAGTGGACGGGACTCGAACCCGCGACCCCCGGCGTGACAGGCCGGTATTCTAACCAACTGAACTACCACTGCGCGGTACTTAAAAGACTTGGTGGGTGATGACGGGATCGAACCGCCGACCCTCTGCTTGTAAGGCAGATGCTCTCCCGGCTGAGCTAATCACCCTTGTGTCTTCAAGTGGTGCGTATAATAGTCATCAAAAAGACTTTTGGCAAGCTCTTAATTGATTTATTTTCATAATCAATCCAATGACTTAGCAAATCATGCTGAAAAACCAAACTTTTCTACAACAGCGCAGATAGGGGCAGAATATTTTGCTAGGCTGAGCGACTTCCTCTGGCCCGTTACAATAATTTAAACGCCCTGCAGTTTATCGATTTTTTCTAAACAGCATGCCCTATGCAGACAAACACTGATATTATATACAGCTTATTAACTTAAACGTTTTTGCCAGTTTATTGTCAATCTCACTACTTGGCACAGCTTCAGGCTGGGCAAAATATTATTATTTCTTGGAGTTTTTATGTGGTTTCGTAACCTCTTAATGTACCGCCTAGCCGCAGACACCGCCTTAACGTCTGAGGCCCTAGAAACTGCACTAGCCACTAAGCCGGCGCTGCCGTGCGGCAGTCAAACACTCTCCACTTATGGCTTTGTCGCGCCTTTTGGCAATGACCAAGACTCGCCTCTCGTGCATGTCGGTCAGGGCTTCTTTTTGATTTGTGCGCGTACTGAAGAACGCTTACTGCCTGCCAGTGTCGTACGCGATGCAGTCAAAGAAAAAACCGATGAAATTGAAGCGGCAGAAAGCCGGAAAGTCTACAAAAAAGAGCGCGACCAAATCAAAGATGAAGTCACTATGGCGTTACTGCCCCGCGCCTTTATTCGCCGCTCAAAAACCTATGCCGCCATAGCACCAGCACAAGGTTTAATTCTAGTGGACACCTCCAGCGCTAAGCGAGCTGAGGAATTACTGTCTACATTACGTGAGGTGCTGGGCAGCCTACCAGTACGTCCAGTTGCGGTTAAAACCGCACCTACTGCGACTTTTACCGACTGGGTTAAGCAGCACCAAGCCAGTCATGGCTTAGCTCTCACCGATGAGTGTGAGTTGCGTGACAGTGCCGAAGATGGCGGTATTATTCGAATTAAGCGTGAAGATTTAGCCAGCGAAGAAGTACAGAACCACCTCACCGCCGGTAAGCTCGTGACCCAGCTCACTTTAGCTTGGCAAGACAAACTCAGCTTTTTAATTGATGACAAACTCACCATTAAACGCCTCCGCTTTGAAGACTTACTGCTCGATCAAGCGGAAGAAGACGGTGGCGATGACGCAGCAAGCCAGTTTGATGCCAGCTTTATCTTAATGATGCTAACGTTTGTCGAGTTTATTCCGCAACTGCTCGAAGCCCTTGGCGGCGAAGAAATTCCACAAGGAATTTAATACAGCAGCCACACAGCATGCTGGGTACTCGCAACGCACAGCTTGCAAGCGCCATTAAATGCTCACTGAGTAATTCGATGCTGGCGCCATACTCACAGCCATGGATGGCTTAGCGCCAAACTGGAGCCAAACTAAGTTCGTCAGAGTAGATCAGCCGCATCGAATCAGTACAACTGCGGCTGTTATGCTTTAGCGTCAAAAAACCAAGCCTGCCGTTGCTCAGCAGTATGAAAACTCCAGGCTAAAAAACGGCTTTGCTTCTGCCCTTGCGCCATACTGCATACCTGTACATCAACCGCACCAACCTGCTGCAATGTACGCTGCAACAAACGTATATGCGCTGACTTCGACACTAAACTGGTAAACCATAACACCTGCTCGGCATAGTCTTTACTTTCCCGAATCATATTGCGCACAAAGGTCAATTCACCACCCTTACACCACAGCTCATTGCTCTTGCCGCCAAAGTTTAAGGTGGGTAATTTGCGCTGTGGATCTTGCTTACCTAAATTACGCCATTTACGCGCACTGCCACTGCTGGCCTCGGCTGCGCTACTGTGAAAGGGTGGATTACATAGGGTGCAAACAACCCGTTCATCAGGCTGCAAAACACCCTTAAAGAAAGCAGACTTAGTCGCTTGCAAGCGCAACTCAACAACCTCTGCCAGAGCATTGGCCGATAAAGTTTCAGCGGCACAAGCCAATGCTTGCGGATCAATGTCACTGGCAATAACGCGCCAGCCATAGTCATGGTGGGCTAATATCGGATAAATACAGCTCGCCCCAGTACCGATATCCAGCGCAGTAAAAGCAGCTCCGCGCGGCACTTCACCCTGGGCATCGGCGGCCAACAAGTCGGCTAAACCATGAATATAATCAGCACGGCCCGGTACCGGTGGACATAAATAGCCCTCAGGAATGCGCCACTGTTGAATGCCATACAGTTGGCGTAACAGCGCTGCATTAAAGACCCGAACAGCTTCAGGGTTAGCAAAATCAATGCTGTCTTTACCGTAAGGGTTGCGAATCATAAAGCTTTTTAAACGCGGTTCAACAGCTATCAGCGCAGCAAAATCATAACGCCCCTGATGACGATTGCGCGGATGCAACAAAGCACCCGTTGGCTGTTTGCTCATAGACTCAACCCTTACTGCTAGCGATAAAAACCGCAGTATAGCAGCAAGGTAAAGACGCCCCACAGCGCCGCTGTGTAATTACCACAGGGCAAGCTCAAGGCCAACTCAGCATCCGCGCAAAATCACTAAGGGCACGGCCAGTCAGCAACATCAGAGCCAGCACGCCTGTTAGGGAGAATCGACTGAGCCTAAGCAAATCACTCACACTGTTGGGCGCACCAACAATGCCGAGCCCCAAGATAACCCCACGCCAAAGCCAGACAGCAAGGTATTGTTCCACTTGCCGTCAAAGCCGTAATGCTCCAGCAGCATAGGTATGGAAGAGGACACCGTATTGCCCGCACCAAACATATCCTTAATGACCTTACTGCCGTTATCGCCTAAACGTTTAGCAATGGCATCCACAATGGCGCCGCTGCCCTGATGCAAACAAAAGGCATCCACATCATCCAAGCTCATATCCAGCTCATCCAGAACATCCTGCATGTGCGGAATAATCTTCAAACTGGCAAAGTTAAACACTTGGCGACCGTTCATATGAAAACAGCCATCTTTCACTGCTAAGTATTCAGCGCCAGCCCCATCTCCGCCAAAGCGCGCAGGTCCTAACTCCCAAACGGGATCTGGCCCCAGCCATGTTGCTGTTGCCGCATCACCAAACAACAAGGTAGTCATGCGATCGGCCCGGTCCATGATTTTCGAATAAGGATCGGCAGTCACTAAGATGGCATTTCTTAAACCTGCAGCTTGCATAAAGCCTTTCAGCACATACAAGCCATAGACATAGCCAGAGCAGCCAAGCGACACATCAAAACAGGCGGCATGGGTAGGTAACCCTAACTTATGCTGGGCAATGGCCGAGGTATGCGGCAGCCCCTCAGCATCACCGTTTTGTGTCACCACCACCAAGGCTTGTACATCTTCAAGCTTGAGTTGTGGATTTTTTGCCAACAAGTTTTGGACAGCGCGGACACAGAGGTCCGATGTTTCTTCATGATCTGCTTTCACAGACAAAGTTGTTGTGCCCAACTTATTGTGTACAAACTCTTCATCACGGCCAAAGCTTTGCGCTTGCGCGATATTATCAATGCGCCCCTCAGGGATATAACTTGCAATACTGCGTATGCCAATCATCGTGCTTCTTCCACGTTAAAAGTCGCCTTAGATGACCGCTAGCCCAGCACTCGACTATTGAGTCACCGGTAGATAAAAAAATACGCGCATTGCTGCACGTTATCGACTGTCGGCCAAACTTAAAAAACCTGTCCAGCTATGACGCAACACAATAGCCTGACGGCACATTGTCCGCTATACGCCAAAGGGCGTAAGACAGATTTGCACAGTAAATAGCCAGCCACACCAGAGCCAGCAGCCTGTATTCTTAACTATAAGCGCGTATATTTTATGCCCTACTATTTTATTTGGCGGCTTGAGCTATGACAGTTTTAACCCACAATCTAGCACTACCGGGTCATTATCAAAGAGCTGAGTTGCTCGCTTTTCATCAGCGTGATGCGCAGCAATTTGCCGAGCAGGTCAACGAGACGACACTGGCCAAAGGCATCTTCTGGGACAACACTCCAGCCCGCCTCAGGATAGATTTCCAGCATGACCAAGCACAAGCGCAGCTGCAAATTGATAGCCTGCAGACAGTCACCAGTGAGCAATTACAGGATTGGCGACTGTGGCTGGAGTATTTTTTAGGCTTACAACAGCCCATCACTGAGTTTCTGCAAGCGCACCAAACACACCCAGAGCTTGGTCCGCTCTTAAGTCGCCAAGCGGGATTGCGTGTGGCCCAAACCAGCAGTCCATTCGAAGCCGTTAGTTGGGCCATTATTGGTCAACAAATTAGTGTCGCCGCTGCATTAAATATCCGCAGGCGTTTTATTGAGCTAGCCGGTGCGCAACACTCATCAGGCATATGGTGCTACCCCAATGCGCAGCGTGTTGCCCAACTGTCCATTGAGCAGTTACGCAGCGCTGGTCTATCCCAGAATAAAGCCCGGGCGATTGCCCAGATTAGCCAACAACTGGCCAGTGGACAGATGCGCTGGCCACAACAGATCACCGACGATAACCTTGGGCAATTGCGTACTGCTCTTTTAGCGATCCCAGGTATTGGCCCCTGGACAGTGAATTACACGCTGATGCGCGGCTTTGCTTGGTTGGATGGCTCTTTGCACGGTGACGCTGCTGTACGCCGTTATTTACAAGAGTTGCTACAAGCAGAGCAACTCACCGCACAGCAGACCGAACAGTGGCTCGCGCAGTTTTCACCTTGGCGAGCTTTAGTTGCTGCGCACCTCTGGCAGTCACAGGGTTTTAGCGGCTAAACCGCTTCCACATTTTCCAGCGCTGACTATGGCATAATGGCTTTCTTTTTTACCTATTACAGCCATGACTCACGTTCCTGATCGTCTATTTACCACACCACTGGCACAAGTCCCTGACTTCACCTTTAATGAAGATGTGGTGCGCGTGTTCCCCGATATGATTAAGCGCTCGGTGCCCGGTTACCCCACCATTGTGGAAAATACCGGCGTCCTCGCCGCGCAGTTCGCGCAAGCAAACAGCACTTTGTATGATTTAGGCTGCTCACTGGGCGCCGTTACCCAGGCTATGCGCCGTCATGTCAGCCACAGTGGCTGTAAAGTGATCGCTGTGGATAATTCTGCGGCCATGGTTGAGCGCTGCCGCGAACACCTCAATGCGCAAGATGCGATGTTTCAAGAGCTGCTACCAGTTACAGTGCTTGAAGCAGATATCCTTAACTTAACGCTCGAACCCACCTCGTTGGTGGCGCTTAATTTTACTTTGCAATTTATTGCTCCCGAACAGCGCCTCGAACTGTTACAAAAAATTCGCCAGGCGCTGCTGCCCGAAGGCGCTTTGGTGCTTTCAGAGAAGCTACGTTTTAATGATGCCGCTGAACATGACCTGCTCAATGAGTTGCACTTAGCCTTTAAGCGCGCCAACGGTTATAGCGAGCTGGAAATTGCCCAGAAACGCCGCGCCATTGAAAAAGTCATGTTACCCGACAGCCTAGAAGAGCACCGTGAACGCTTATACAGCGCCGGCTTCAGTCAAGTGGTTGTATGGTTCCAATGTTTTAATTTTGCCTCGTTGATTGCCAGACCATGATTGATTTTACGCCGTTAGTTCACCAACTTGCCCGGAGCCCTTTAAAAGAGTGGTCACGCGGTATCCAGCAACAGTTTGATGAGTTATATGCCATTAGCCATGGCGATCTACCGCGCTGGATGGCGGCAGTTGATGCTCTACCAGCGCTGGTACCAACCACCACTGAGCTGAACGCTAAGTTCCAGTTGGATGGTCCTTGCAACGATACTCAGCGCGAGCAGCTACGCAGCGCCTTGCAGGGTTTAATTCCTTGGCGCAAAGGCCCTTTCCAGCTATTTGATGTGCATGTCGATACCGAATGGCGTTCGGACTGGAAGTGGGATCGGGTCAGTCCACATTTAGATTTAACTGATAAGCGTATTTTAGATGTGGGTTGCGGCAACGGTTATTACATGTGGCGCATGCTCGGAGCCGGCGCTAACACCGTAGTGGGGGTTGATCCCAACTGGTTGTTCTTCTGTCAGTTTCAGGCAATGCGACGTTTTTTCGATGCACCACCTGTCTGGCATCTGCCTTTCACCCTAGAAGACTTGCCGGCCAAACTGGAAGGTTTTGACACTGTCTTTTCTATGGGTGTGCTGTATCACCGCAAGTCGCCAATTGATCATCTTTTAGCTCTGAAGGATTGCTTAGTCAGTGGCGGTGAGCTGGTACTGGAAACACTGGTGATTGAGGGTGACTGCAATCAGGTCTTAGTGCCCGAAGACCGTTATGCGCAAATGCGTAATGTCTGGTTTTTACCTTCAGTGGCCGCCTTAGAGTTATGGCTGCGCCGTGCCGGTTTTAAAGATGTGCGTTGTGTGGATGTTAGCCATACGTCAACCGACGAGCAACGCTCAACTGAGTGGATGAAGTATCAGTCTTTAGCTGATTTTTTAGATCCAGACAATCCGCAGCAAACGGTTGAAGGATTACCGGCACCGATCCGGGCGGTGATCGTCGCGCGCAAGCCTTAAGCGCTTACCACTGCTGTATGTCTGACTTTTTAATACTCCACAACTCAAGGCCTGCGCCTGACGTACCTCATTGCTACTGCTATTCCCTCAACGGGTCATCCTGACCCGATTCGGGTGCTAGCTTCGCGCACCGCAGCAGCAATGAGGTACGTCTTGACCAGATGTATGCTCGGCAACTCAACAGAATACATCATATGAGCCAGCTAGATTTGGAGAAAGCCAGTTACCTAGATGGCTGAGATGAATTACGTTACGAACCTGCAAACAATACAAAAGGTCAATGAGTACTTCGGGGTTGGTATGACAAGCGAAGCCATGGATGGCGTAGCGCCGGAGTTAAACCCCGGATGGGTTCATCAATGGATAAACACTAGCCCCGAAGTGCGGCATGCGCAATATTTAACGGACAACAATGAGCAGACCTAACCACCTGCGAGAAGCTAAGCGCCACTCGCAGTACAAGCTAACCCGCCACCCGCGCCAGCGGAAATAAGCGTTTAAAGTTCTCAGTGGTCTGCGCAGCAAACTCTGCATAGTCAACACCACGCAACTCAGCGACAAACTTCGCTACATCCACCACATACTCAGGAAAGTTTGGCCGTCCGCGATGTGGGATCGGTGCTAAATAGGGTGAATCTGTTTCAACTAGAATACGGTCACTCGGTACTTGTAAGGCCACTTCACGCAGCGCATCGGCATTACGGAACGTCACAATTCCAGAAAAAGAAATGTAATAGCCTAAATCTAGTGCAGCTTTCGCCATTGGCCAGTCTTCAGTAAAGCAATGCATCACCCCAGCTTGAGGTAATGCCGCTTCACGCAACACATCCAAGGTGTCTTGCTTCGCTTCACGGGTATGCACAATCACCGGTTTGCCACACTCGCGAGCGGCATCTAAATGCAGACGAAACGAATCCTGCTGCAATTGCGCAGTTTCCGACTGATAGTGATAATCCAAGCCCGTCTCACCCACTGCCACCACACCTGGATGGTCTAACTCATCCAGCAACCATTGCATAGTCGGCTCACTGCCACGGCTTAAATCCAGCGGATGCACACCCACTGAGCAATCCACATCGGCATAACGCTGAGTAAAAGCACGCATCACAGGTGCATTCTCAACACTGATACCAATGCATAAAAAATGCCCTACGCCGCGCTCACGAGCAGCTTGCAAAGCACTATCTAAGCAACCGTTATAAGCAGTTAAATCAAGACGATCAAGGTGACAATGTGAATCAATAAGCATGGGTACAGCCGTAATTAATAAATAAAGTAAATTAACCCACTACATCGTGTGAGTAGGACGATCCGACTTTAACGCACCGGCCAAATATGTTTCAATTTTATTGCGTGCATTGATGTCGCCATCATTAAATTGCACGCCAATTCCTGCAGCACGATTACCTTGCGCGCCACGTGGGGTAATCCATACAACTTTACCCGCGACAGGAATTTTTTCAGGCTCCTCCATTAAATTGAGCAGCATAAAAACCTCATCGCCCAACTTATAATCCTTATTAGTTGGAATAAACAAACCGCCATTTTTAATAAACGACATATACGCCGCATATAACACGGACTTATCTTTAATGGTCAGCGATAAAATACCATTTCGCGGGCCGATATTAGGGGGCAAACTCATAGCACCTTCCTTGCAAGTCAATGACCGTGTGATTCTAGCGCCTGAGCACCAACATAAGCCAGTGCACCGTTCTTATTATACGCAGAGATATGCATGCTTAGCGCGGTAGTAGCATTTGCCAGCGTACCAGCAAACCTTCCAGCAAGAGATCTGCTCGCAACGGCACACGACGCAAAACCTTCTGCCGATGCTCAAGCAACCAATCTTGGGTTTCTAACAATGCCGTTAACGGCGCTCGAGGTGCCACATGCTTGAGCACAACACTCATATCAGGCAAACCAAGCTCAGTGTCATCCTCAGTGATTTTATAACGCAGCAGCAGTTGCGCCCACTGGCAAAACCAGTCAAAGATAAGCTCCTGCGGCATTTTTGCCCAAGCTACAGCTAAATCACTGGGACTGCTTTGTTGCTTAAAAAGTTGCTTAACCCCGCTCACCACTTGTTCACGGATGGCTAATACATCACTGCCAAACAACTTTTGTGCGTTGAGCGGCGAGCCTGAAGCCAAAGCCAATAAAGTTTGGCACTGCTCAGCGCTTAATTCACTTTGCTGTTGCTGCAGCCACTCGATACTCTCTTGCGCATTAGGCAACGGACACACTTGCAGCACGCAGCGGCTTTTAATAGTGGGCAGTAAAAAACTAAACTGATGACTGATCAGCAAAAATATCGTTGAGCCTGTGGGTTCTTCAAGGCTTTTCAATAGCGCGTTAGCTGAGCCGGTCGTCATGGCTTCTGCCGGCTCAACAATAATCACTTTGCGGCCGCCCTGCTGTGAAGTTTGTAAAATACGCCCCACCAAGTCACGCACACTAGCAATTAAAATCCCTTTACCTTCCTCTTCCGGCTCCAGCCTAAGCAAATCGGGATGGGTATCTGCCGCATACAGCTTACAAGCAGCGCACTGCCCACAAGGCTGTTGCGCAACGGGAGATCGACACAATAAAAATGCTGCAAAATGCTCAGCTAGAGCCCGCTTACCACTGCCCTTTGGACCGTGCAGCAAATACGCATGTGCTTGCTGGCTACGTCCTGCCAGTGACTGCCAAAGAGACGTCTGCCATGGGTACAGATTATTGTGCACGGGCACGTTCCACAATTTCTTGTAGGTGAACAGCCAAGCTTTTCTGTACCTCAGGCAAGGCTTGCTGGGCATTGACTAGACGAAAGCGCTCAGGATCATCTGCAGCCCGCTGTAAGTAAGCCTGACGCACCGCTTCAAAAAAATCATGCTGTTCTTGCTCAAAGCGATCCAACTTGCCCCGCGCTACTGCACGGGCCATGCCGTCAGCGACGGGCAGATCAAATAGCAAAGTCATATCGGGGCGTAAATCACCTTGAACAAACTGCTCCAACAAAGCAATTCTTGAGCAATCTAGGCCGCGCCCACCACCTTGATAGGCGTAGGTGGCATCGGTAAAACGATCACAAATAACAATTTTCCCTGCAGCTAAAGCAGGCTCAATCACTTGCGCCAAGTGCTGTGCACGCGCAGCAAACATCAACAGTAGCTCGGTATCAACAGCCATCGGCTCAGTATGGGGCGCAAGCAAAATATCGCGTATTTGTTCAGCAAGGGCTGTGCCACCTGGCTCACGAGTTAACGCGACACTAAAGCCTTGCGCCTGTAGTTGCTCAGCCAAGTACGCTCGGTTCGTCGTTTTACCGGCCCCTTCAGGACCTTCTAAGGTAATAAATAATCCACGCATACTACGTCCTTATTCAGCGACCGCAGGAGCTGGGCTAGAGCGATAGTCAGCACGGCGCTTAATCTGATATTCACGCACTGCTTTATTGTGCTCAGCCAGCGTATTGGAAAAAACATGACTGCCGTCACCGCGAGCCACAAAGTATAAACTTTTACCGGCTTTGGGGTGCAATGCAGCATAAATGGCTTCACGCCCCACCATCGCAATGGGGGTTGGCGGTAAGCCAGCAATCACATAAGTATTGTAAGGAGTGGGCCGGCGCAAGTCAGCGCGCGTAATTTTCCCTGTGTAATTATCACCCATGCCATAGATTACCGTAGGGTCAGTTTGCAGCAACATGCCAATCTTTAAACGCCGGTTAAACACCCCGGAAATTTCTTCACGCTCATGCGCCACACCGGTCTCTTTCTCAATAATGGAAGCCATAATCAAGGCTTCATCAGGATTTTTATAGGGTAAGTCATCCGCCCGCTCGGCCCACTCCTCTGCCAGCACTTGCTGTAAGCGCTGATTCGCTTGGCGCAAAATATCCAAATCACTTTGACCACGGACAAAATTGTAGGTATCTGGAAAAAAGCGCCCCTCAGGGTGCACATTAGCTTGGCCCAGCTCACGCATAATATCGCTATTGCTGGCTTCACCAAGGGTTTGCTCAAGCTTCTCTTGCCGCGCCAGAGCCGCACGGACCTGTTGGAAATTCCAGCCCTCAACCAAAGTCACACGGTGCTGCAAAATATCGCCGGTACGCCATTTTTCTAACAGTTGCGCCACAGTCATGCCCGGCTCCAGCTGATACTCACCGGTGTGCAATGGTTGCACATAACCCTGCAAGCGCCAGGTCAGTCGCAACCAAAAAGCACCTCGTAGTGCGCCCTGCTGCTCAAGCTGTAACAACAATCCGTTCGGGGTGCTGCCCGCAGGTACATTGAGCACCTGCTCAGCCTCAACGTGCAAACTTTGCTCAAGCACCTCACGCTGCATCCAAAATACCAAGGCCACAGCTATAGCCAAAAATAAACAGCCACTGACCAGAGCAATTAATAACTTACGCAGCATGGCTATTCATCCACTAAATCAATAATAAGTTGTTGCAGTTTACGGGTGATTGGCCCCACCGACCAACTCTGCTCTGCATACCCTCGCACTGGCCAGATACCGTACAAGCTATTACAGGTAAAGACCTCATCTGCCTGCTGTAATTGCGTCAAACTGACCTCCTTCACAGCAACACTGATACCGGCAGCCTTAGCTCGCTGCAGCAATTCGGCACGCATCACACCAGCAACCCCAGCGTTGTGCAAAGCAGGCGTCAACAATTGCTGCTCGCGGACTATAAAAACATTACTAAACACACAGTCCAGCACATGCCCTTGTTGATCGAGCAACAAACCTTCAGCATAAGCAGGACCTGACCACTCAGCCCGAGCCAAAACTTGCTCTAAACGATTGAGGTGCTTTAAGCCGGCCAACCTAGGTTGGGCGCTGAGACGTAACTGACAGGGGAATAATTGAATGCCGTGTTGCCGATGGGCGATAGGCCATTGCGGAGTGGGGGCAGCTTGTAAAACCCGCTGTGGCTCGCAGAACTCAGGAATTGTATAGCCGCGCTGCCCTGCACCGCGGGTCAAGATCAGCTTGCAAACGCCATCGCCCACTTGTTGCAGATACAGCAGTAACTCTTGACGTAACAACGCCATGTCACAGGGTATAGCTAAACGCTGGCAGCCTTCTTGCAGCCTAGCTAAATGCCGCTCCAGCAACGCTGCACGGCCAGCGCGTACTTTAATGGTTTCAAACAGGCCGTCGCCATAAGCGAGGCCACGATCAGCCACATTGATAGCGCTGGCGGGCTGACCGTTAATCCAAGCTCGCACCTCTAGCTGTACCTGCGCAGTAGCAGTGAACCATTAGTGCCACCAAAACCAAAGGAGTTGGAGAGTATCGCATCAATTTTCATCGGTTGCGCTTGATGTGGAACAAAGTTTAGATCACACCCCGCACCCGGTGTGTCCAGGTTAATGGTTGGTGGTGCGACTTGGTCACGTATTGCCAGGATACTGAAAATAGCTTCAACCGCACCTGCCGCGCCCAGTAAATGGCCAGTCATGGACTTGGTTGAACTTACTGCCAGTGTCTGCGCATGTTCTTTAAATACGGTCTTAATCGCATTAACTTCAGCCAAGTCTCCGGCTGGGGTCGAAGTGCCGTGCGCGTTTACATATTGCACCTGATCTGGGCGCATACCTGCATCACGCAACGCGCTGACCATACAACGTGCTGCACCGTCACCCTGCTCAGGTGGTGAAGTCATATGATAAGCATCAGAGCCCATGCCAAAACCAGCAATTTCAGCATAGATGGTCGCCCCGCGGGCTTTTGCATGTTCGAGTTCTTCTAGAATCAGAGCACCAGCACCGTCGGATAAAACGAAACCATCACGGTCAGCATCCCAAGGCCGGCTGGCACCTTGCGGATCATCATTGCGCGTTGATAATGCCCGTGACGCAGCAAAACCACCGAGACCTAAGCCGCAAGCCGCCATTTCAGCGCCACCAGCCAGCATCACATCAGCTTCGCCATAGACAATATTGCGCGCCGCCATACCAATGCTATGCGTACCCGTGGTGCAGGCGGTCGCAATCGCGTAGTTCGGACCTTGCAAGCCCAACTGAATCGATAAAATACCGGAAATCATATTAATGATTGAGCCCGGCACAAAAAATGGTGAAATGCGGCGTGGCCCCTGCTCAATAAGGGTTTTGCTGGTGCTTTCAATATTGGTTAAACCACCAATGCCTGAGCCCATGACCACACCAATACGCTCGCGGTTGGCATCAGTTACTTCAAGCCCAGAGTCTTGAATAGCCTGTAAGCCAGCCGCTAAACCATACTGAATAAATAAGTCCAAACGTCGTGCATCTTTGGCAGGCATGTATTGCTCAATATCAAAGCCTTTCACAGACCCACCAAAACGCGTAGCAAAAGCTTCGACATCAAAGTGCTCAATTGAGCTAATACCGCTTTTACCAGCTAGGATGCCTGACCAGCTTTGTGCGACATCAATACCGAGCGGGGACAGCATGCCTATCCCGGTAACTACGACACGTCTACGCGACATGGCGACAACCTCTTGTTAGTGCAAAATATGCGATACAAAAAAAAGCCGCACACTCGTAACAAGTCGCGCGGCTTTCACTGTTGCAAAGAAACCGTTTACATTACTGCGCGTGGGCGTTGATGTAATCGATAGCTTCTTGAACTGTGGTGATTTTCTCAGCTTTTTCATCTGGAATTTCAGTTTCGAACTCTTCTTCAAGAGCCATTACCAACTCAACTGTATCCAATGAATCCGCGCCTAAATCATCAACAAAAGATGCGCTGTTAGTCACATCTTCTGCTTTGGCACCTAATTGCTCAATAACGATTTTTTTAACGCGTTCTTCAATAGTGCTCATACCGTGTATCACTCCTAAATGGAAATCTGGGCAACCCGGGCTGCCGCTTTATATAAAAGGGTTTGCGCATTTTAAGCAAACTGCTTGCCCTTTGCGAACCACTTATTTGATCTGTTTGTGCTTTGTTCTAGACGCTACACAAGCAGTTCCAATCCTACAAACTGTAATTATGACTCAAAACACTGCGCTTCGGTCACATTAACAGTCATTTTAACTCATATACATGCCGCCGTTCACTGGAATCGTCGTTCCGGTGACATAAGACGCTTGCTCTGAGGCAAGAAAAGTCACTACGTTAGCGATTTCCTCTGCCTGACCCAAGCGCCCTAGGGGTATCTGGGTTAGTAATGCTTCGCGCTGCGCTTCAGGCAGTTCACGGGTCATATCTGTATCAATAAAGCCCGGAGCGACTGCGTTAACAGTAATTGAACGCGAGCCCACTTCACGGGCTAAAGCACGACCAAAGCCTTCCAACCCAGCTTTCGCTGCAGCATAGTTTACTTGACCTGCATTACCCATTGCACCCACTACAGAGCCGATACTGATGATACGACCCCAGCGTGCTTTAGTCATGCCGCGTAAAACTGCTTTCGACATGCGGTACAGGCTGTTCAAGTTGGTATCAATCACATCGAACCATTCGTCGTCTTTCATCCGCAGCATCAGGTTATCACGGGTGATCCCAGCGTTATTGACTAGAATCAGTGGCGCGCCAAACTCACTCTGGATGCGCTCAAGCGTCGCAGTCACCGACTCTGCATCACAGACGTTAAGTAACATGCCGGTGCCTTGAATGCCTTTTTCTTGCAGTGTTTGGCTGATCCTTTGCGCGCCTTGTTCTGAGGTGGCAGTACCAATCACAACGGCACCTTGGGCACCTAACTGCAGGGCAATAGCTTGACCAATACCACGACTGGCACCAGTCACCAAGGCCACTTTTCCTTCTAAACTCATCTTAATCTCCATCTCAGAGCTGCGCAGCTACAGCTGCTGCAAACGCGTCTGGACTATCCAAGTTGTAGGTATTAACACCTTTAATGCAACGCTTGTTTAGGCCAGATAAAACCTTACCTGGGCCACACTCGACTACATCAGTGACACCCTGCGCCGCCAAGCACACCATAGATTCAACCCAGCGTACTGGACTATAGAGCTGCGCTAAGAGGTTTTGTTCTAAAATAGCTAAATCTGTGACCACTTCAGCGCTAACGTTTTGCACTAAAGCAATTTTGGGTTGCTGCCACTTAATTGCCGCTAACGATTGCGCAAATTGCTCAGCAGCAGGCTGCATCAAAGCACAGTGGGACGGCACACTTACGGGTAACGGCATAGCTCGTCTGGCTCCACGCTCTTTACACGCAGCAATAGCTCTCTCAACTGCGCCAGCAGCACCGGCAATAACCACTTGGCCGGGTGCGTTAAAGTTAACAGCACTGACCACCTCACCCTCAGCAGCTTGCGCGCAGGCTGCCTGCACATCTGCGTCATCTAAACCAAGGATAGCGGCCATGCCACCCGTACCCGCAGGCACTGCCTCTTGCATTAATTGACCACGTCGCTCAACCAATTGCACGGCATCTGCCAGCGATAAGCTTTCAGCAGCTACTAATGCAGAGTACTCACCTAAACTATGGCCAGCAACATAGGCAGGCTTTGCTGCAGATTTTGCTAACCACAAACGCCACAACGCAATAGAGGCGGTTAAAATAGCCGGCTGGGTTTTATCGGTCTGATTTAATACTTCAGCTGGGCCTTGCTGACTTAATGCCCAGAGGTCATAACCTAAAGCAGCAGATGCTTCAGCAAAGGTATCAAGCACGATGGACTCTGCAGCGCCGATATCGGCCAACATGCCAACAGCCTGAGAACCTTGTCCGGGGAATACAAACGCAAGTGAAGCCTTCATAAAATATTTACCTGTCATTCAACAAAGGAAGTTTGCCACGCCTAGGGCGCTAATAACAAACCGACCATTGGATGATAAGCCTTATCCATCCGTCACACTTTAAGCTGTACTTACAGCTCTGAACTGCTACTAAACGCTTGTAAATTTGCTTGCAAACGCTGGGTTAGCTTTTCTTCGATGGCTACGCAAGCAACACTGATTGCTGCTTGAAAGGCTGCCTCTGAGGCATTGCCATGACTTTTCACCACCACACCATCCACCCCCAACAGACACGCACCATTGTAGCGCTCTGGAGCCAGCTCTGAGCGCAGCACTTTCAACAACGGCCGCGCCAACCAAGCCAGCATCCAAGCACGCAAACCTCGTCCGAGACGTTGTTTGACTCGCGCGGTAATCATTTGCGCTAAGCCCTCACTGGATTTCAGCAGCACGTTACCCACAAAGCCATCACACACCACCACATCAGCGTCACCGCGAAACACGCCATCACCTTCAATATAACCGGTGTAATTTATCTGCGGCAGCGCCTGCAACTCTGCAGCGGCTAATTTAACTTGCTGACTGCCTTTCGTCGCCTCACTGCCCACATTGAGCAATGCCACACGTGGGCGCGTGATCCCTTGCGCTTGCACCGCTGCCGAGCCCATCAATGCAAACTGCACCAACTGTTGCGCATTCACATCGACGTTCGCACCCAGATCAAGCAAGTGCGTTTCACCATTTAAAGCAGGCAGAGCAGTCATGATTGCTGGCCGCTCAATGCCTGGTAGCAGCTTTAAAATATGTTTTGCTAGTGCCATTAAAGCACCGGTATTACCAGCGCTGACGCACGCTTGTACCTGCTGATCACGCAGCAACTGTAAAGCAATACGCATCGAGGAGTCGGGTTTGTGACGCAAGGCATGGGCTGGCAAATCAGCCATAGAAACGCTTTCGCTGGCATGCTGAATAGTCAGCCGCGTACGATCCACTTGGGGATATTGAGACAGAACAGCCTCAATACTTGCAGTATCACCCACCAATACTAAACGCAGCTGAGGGTGCTCTGCTAAACTTTTCACACAGGCAGAAACAACAAGACGGGGACCAAAGTCCCCGCCCATTGCATCAACTGCTATCGCTGAACCTGTCAAGGTTTACTCAGCAGAATCCTTCGCAATCACTTGACGTCCACGGTACACACCGTCTGCAGATACGTGGTGGCGTAAACGTACATCACCGGTGCTCTGCTCTACGGTTAACGCGCTTGCGGTAAGTGCGTCGTGCGAACGGCGCATACCACGCGCTGATCGGGATTTTTTGCTCTTCTGAACAGCCATAATTATTAACTCCTAATCGTTTGGGTCACGCTTTAACTGCGCCAATACACTGAATGGGTTGGACCTTTTAACCGCATTCTTGCTCGTCTCGGACTCTAGGAGTCCAGCCGGTTGCTGGCATTTTTCAGGTGGGTGCATGGGGACAATGGGTAGAGCGAGCAATAACTCATCTTCAACCAGTGCCAATAAATCTAAAGGCTCATCACCTACTTCAAGCACGTCATACCCTTTCGGTAAGTGTAACGCATCTGTACCCGGTTGCACGATGGCATATAGGTACTCACCACTTATAGGTATCACTGCCTCATCCAAGCAACGCTGGCAGATCATCCTAACCTCCGACTCAAGCTTGAGCTGCATTACTGCTACTCTCTGCTCATCGCGGCTAAACTCAAACTCAACCTGAACAGTTCCGGCAGTGTTTGTCAGCAAATCGCAGACCCTAGAAAAATCGCACAGCGGTAGCTCACCAGCTAAGGAGATACTACGATCTGCAAGTTTTCGCGGATCAACGTGAGGAGGAATCGGTCCATATATCATAGGCGCGGTATTCTATGGATAGACTGAGCATCTGTCAAAGGATATCGCTTTTTGGATACGGTAATGCTTGTCTAGCCTAAGAAAAGCAGCGAACATTGCCCCACACAATCCAGCAAAACAAATATTGTTTCTACGCTGGGCTATTATATGCCAAACTCAATCTATAGAAATTATTATATTAGGTCCTATGTCCACTCTGTTTTTTAGTCTTTTTGCGGCAATTTTTTACGGCGCCACTTCTGTCTATATGCTGAGCTGTCTCTGGCGACGGGCACCCATTAACAAAGCACTGGTGACTGGCCTCACTATCTTAGGGTTTAGCGCACACGGTATGAGCTTATACAGCCTGCTTCTATATGAGCACGGTTTACTGCTCAGCTTCTTTAATGCCGCCAGCCTAATTGCCTTTTCAGTTATTGGTTTAGTGCTGCTGTGTCTCACTCGCATGTCAGTGCACATACTGTTGCTACCCTTGCTAATCCTTGGTGCTGCCTCGGTGCTCTGCGCGCAGTTTTTACCGCAAGGTAACCCACAGGCGATTAACGAAGCACCAGGTATTCTGGCTCATATTTTATTTTCTATTTTAGCCTACGGCATGATCACCATTGCAGTAGTGCAGTCTGTCATTTTATTAGTGCAAGATCAGCAGTTACGCAAGCGCCCAGTATCTACTTTGATCAAGCATTTCCCGCCGCTACAAACCATGGAAAGTTTATTATTTGGTTTTTTATGGGCAGGCTGGCTACTGCTGTCGCTCTCACTGATAACCGGCTGGCTATTTCTTGACAACTTATTTGCTCAACACTTAGTCCACAAAACTTTATTGTCCTGCATCGCCTGGTCAGTCTTTGCTGTCCTTTTATGGGGTCGTCATCAGCTTGGCTGGCGTGGCCACAAAGCTATTCGCTGGACCATCGCCGGATTCTTTTTATTAATGCTGGCCTACTTCGGCAGCAAACTAGTCCGTGAATTTATCTTAGTTATTTGAGGCTCCTTGCTTGTGGACGATATGCACCTGAGCTACTTACTTGGCTTGCTGTTTTTTTTAATTATTTGTTCTGCATTTTTCTCTAGCGCAGAAACCGGGTTACTCAGCTTAAACCGCTACAGGCTACGCCACCTCAGTCGCGAAGGTAACCGCAGCGCACAACGTGCTCAGCGCCTGTTAAACACCCCAGATCGCTTGCTAGGCACCATTTTGGTGGGCAACAACGTGGTGAATATTCTCGCCGCTTCGATTGCCACAGTGATTGCCGTTGATCTCTGGGGCGATGCCGGCGTGGTTATTGCCACCACAGCATTGACTATCGTCATTCTTATTTTTGGTGAAATCACCCCAAAAACTCTAGCGGCACTACGCCCAGAACTGATTGCCTTCCCTGCCAGCCGGGCCATTTTATTATTAATGGCGCCTTTGCGCCCGGTAGTCTGGCTCACAGGCACCATCAGTAACGGCTTGCTGCGCTTGTTTGGCGTGGATACCCGTCACCACTCCTCCGATAGCCTCTCCACCGAGGAGCTGCGCAGCGTTGTGCGTGAAGCTGGTCAAGAACTACCGGGCAATCGTCAAGATATGCTGCTCGGCATTCTTGACTTAGAAAACGTCACTGTTAACGACATTATGATCCCGCGCAATGAAGTCTTTGGTATCGACCTCAATAGCAACCTAGATCAAATCATTTGGCAATTGCGCACCACTACACACACCCGCTTGCCGCTGTACCGTGAAAATATCAACCAAATCATGGGGGTTATTCATATGCGCCAAATTGCGCGCTTACTGACCCTAAACAAACTCACCCATGATGACTTGCAAGAAGCCTGCAGCGATCCCTATTTCGTCCCAGAAAGCACACCTCTCTCCACCCAGCTGCTCAACTTTCAAAAGCACAAACGGCGCATTGGCATTGTGGTCGATGAGTACGGCGATGTTGAAGGCATTGTTACCCTAGAGGATATCCTGGAAGAGATTGTTGGCGAATTCAGCGACCATGATCGCCGCGCCACCCCAGAAATACGCCAGCTCAATGACGGCAGCTACACCATTGACGGCGCAGCTTATATCCGTGACATCAATAAAGCTTTGGAGTGGGAGCTACCGAGCGATGGCCCGAAAACTCTAAACGGTTTAATTACAGAAATTCTAGAGTTTATTCCTGAGGGCGGAGTGTGCATTCAAGTTGGTCCGTATTATTTAGAGACGCTTGAAATCAAAGATAACCGCATCAGTCGCGCGCGCCTATGGGCTGGCGACTGAGCTGGTTAATTGCTCCGGTTGTGCGCTTTACAGCTCAACACGAATTTTACTAATCACTTGCAGCGCTTTCACTCGCGCTTCTTCTATGCTGGCAGCTTGTGCCAACGCCACGCCCATGCGGCGTTCACCGTCAACTGCCGGCTTACCAAATAAGCGCAGCGCGGTATCAGGCTCTTGCAGCGCTTGCTCAAGCCCAGCAAAGGCTGTTTGCGTCGAGCGCCCCTGCACCAACAACACCGCTGACGCAGTTGCGCCCAGCTGCTTAATGGCTGGAATAGGTAAACCTAAAATCGCCCGCGCATGTAAAGCAAACTCTGATAAGTCTTGCGACATTAAAGTTACCAATCCAGTGTCATGGGGACGCGGGGACACCTCACTAAACCAAACTTGATCACCTTTTACGAACAGCTCAACGCCAAACACTCCGCGACCACCTAGCGCGTCGGTTACTCGCTGTGCAACGCGCTGCGCCGCAGCTAAGGCGGTTGGTGTCATTGCTTGTGGCTGCCATGATTCAACATAGTCACCGGCTTCCTGCAGATGACCAATCGGCTCACAAAAGCTCGTACCGTTATTGTGGCGTACAGTCAGCAAGGTAATTTCGTAGTCAAAATCAATAAAGCCTTCCACGATCACCCGCCCAGCACCTGTACGCCCGCCTTCCTGAGCAGTTTGCCAAGCGTTACTGAGATCTGCCTCACTGCGCAATACGCTCTGCCCCTTGCCTGATGAACTCATCAAGGGCTTGACTACGCAGGGATAGCCCACCTGCTCAACACCAGCGCAATACTCAGCATAGTCATCGGCAAAACAGTAAGGCGAAGTGGGCAACTCAAGTTCTTCAGCAGCCAAACGGCGAATACCCTCACGATCCATCGTCAACTGCGTGGCCCGCGCGGTTGGAATAACGGTAAAACCTTCAGCCTCTAGAGCAACTAGGGTCGCCGTGGCAATGGCCTCAATCTCAGGAACAATATAATGCGGCTGTTCCTGCTCAATCACCGCACGCAAAGCAGCATCATCGAGCATATTAATGACATGACTGCGATGAGCAACCTGCATAGCCGGCGCATTGGCATAACGGTCCACGGCGATCACTTCAACACCGAAACGCTGCAGCTCAAGGGCAACCTCTTTACCCAGCTCACCTGCGCCACACAGCAAAACGCGTACCGCACTCGTTGACAAAGGTGTTCCTATACGGGGCATTGCATATCCTCACTCATTAACTCAGCAAACCTTGCTGCCGGGCACGCTGCGCGACTTGCTCAAGCACTTCGCGCCGCTGTTGATTATCCATGGTACCCCACCGGCTGATTTCATCACCGCTGCGCTGGCAGCCCATACAAATATCGTTAATATCCAGCGCACAGACACTGATGCACGGTGACTTAATTGGTTTTTCGCGGGGTTTAGGGGGTGTCGTCATTGTCTTCCTGCAAGTGTTCGGCATAACGTTGGGCATTATGCACATAATGGGCGGCACTGGCTTCCAGCATGGTTTTTTGCTGCTCTGTCAGCTGACGAATAACCTTACCGGGCGAGCCGACCACCAAGCTGCCATCAGGAATCTCTTTGCCTTCGGCGATGAGCGTATTGGCGCCAATAATACAATGCTTGCCAATTTTAGCGCCGTTAAGAATCACCGCGCCAATGCCAATTAAACTGTAATCGCCCACAGTGCAACCGTGTAGCATGGCGTTATGCCCCACAGTGACGCCTTGACCTAAAGTCAGCGGCCAGCCCATATCAGTATGCATAACGGTGCCATCTTGCACGTTACTGTTTTCACCAATATGGATCAGTTCATTATCACCACGCAGCACAGCGCTAAACCAAATATTAGCACCGGCATCCAAGCGCACTTTACCAATCACCGCAGCAGTGGGCGCAACCCAGCTGTCTGGATGAGCAGCAACTCGACTATCAGCTAAACGGTATTTCATGTGTATTTCCTTTTTATGATTATTATTTAAAGTTCTCTTTTGCTGAGCTGTGGTGGCTCAGTCAGAATAATCTTGGTGTCATAAAGCAGATTAATCAGCTCCACCACCATCACCGCCGTGAGACCCCAAATCTTATAGCCAGCAAAATGATAACTGGGCACATACCAGGTACGCCCCAAGTAATCGATGCGATGCGTGGATTGTCGAGGGTCTTCAGCAAAGAACTCCAAGGGCACTGAAAAGATTGATTCAATCTCGCCAGCATTGGCTTGATACTCAACTGCGTGCGGAACAAAGCCCACGTAAGGGGTTACTTTAACTCCGTGACGGGAAACCAACTCACTTAAAGGCCCTACCACTTCCACCAAACCCGGCTCAAGGCCTACCTCCTCGTGGGTTTCGCGCAAGGCAGTACGAATCAAGTCGCAATCTTCCGGATCACGGCGCCCGCCGGGAAAAGCCACTTCACCACCATGGGTGGAGAGATTCTGAGCGCGCAAAGTAAGCACTAACTCTGGATCTGCAGCACGAGTCAGCGGCATTAGCACTGCGGCCTCGCGAGCATGGGGCGGCAATGCCAAGGCACGCGGCGAATAGCTTTGTATACGTTGTATGACATTATCTAACACAGGCATACTCCACACCTTGATATCTATTCATCATGCCAGAACCCTACGCTGCGCCCAAGTCACTTAACAGCCTCTAAACCAAAAGTATGTTATTGCTGGCAGCGTTAACAAATCGCCAGACCACTAGAAAGTGTTTAGACTAGCGGCCACAATAATTTAGCTTCTAGCAGCTACAGCTTTTTCGGATATTTATTTATGCGTGCATTATTTATTAGCTTACTTTTAGCTTTACCAGCCCTTGCCTACGCCAGCTCTGCCAACAGCAGCATATCGCCGCCCCACATTGATAAAGTTTTAGTGATTAAGTCCGAGCGTGCTTTGCATTTAATGCACCGTGGCAATGTGATTAAGACGTACCGCGTTTCCCTTGGCAAAAAGCCTGGTGCTAAAGAGTATGAAGGCGACCAACGCACCCCAGAAGGTATTTATTGGATTAATTGGCGCAAGCCTAGCGATAACTATAACTTATCGATGCATATTTCTTACCCCAACGCCAAAGACCTGAAGCGCTCTGAAGAGCTGGGCTTACCACCGGGCGGGATGATTATGCTGCACGGCACCCCAGATGACGAAGAATATCCAGAGTGGTTTTTCAGTAGCCTTGACTGGACTGAAGGCTGTATTGCCCTCAACAATAGCGATATGCAGGAAGTATGGAAAACCGTCAAGGATGGGACGCTGATTGAGATTCGCCCATAAGCTGAGTCAATAGCACTGCCACAGCGCAAGCTCAGCACTGTCGGCCTAAAGACAGCGCTGACTCACTCGATGCGCAGCATAAAAGCACCAGAAACCACAACGCCGCTAAAATTAGCGGCGTTGTGGTTTTAGCAGGCGAACTTAATCAACCCAAACCCGTGCATTACGGAACATGCGCAGCCACGCACCATCATCCTGCCACTCATCTGGGTGCCAAGAGTTCTGCACCGCACGGAACAAGCGCTCCGGGTGCGGCATCATAATGGTGACACGGCCATCACGGTTGGTTAAACCGGTAATTCCATTGGCTGAACCATTCGGGTTCGCTGGGTAACGCTCAGTGACCTTACCGTAGTTGTCCACATAGCGCAGACTCACACAGCCCGATACATCTGATTCCAGCTGTGCATCAGCACTGGCGTACTCAGCGCGCCCTTCACCGTGCGCCACAGCAACTGGCATCCGTGAACCCGCCATCCCCTGCAAGAAGATAGAAGCCGACTCTTGCACTTCCACCATAGCTACCCGAGCATCAAACTGCTCAGACTGGTTGCGCACAAATCGTGGCCAGAACTCTGAGCCTGGGATCAGCTCAGTGAGGTTAGATAGCATCTGACAACCGTTACACACACCTAAGGTGAAACTATCGTCACGCTCGAAGAAACCCGCAAACGCATCGCGCGCACGGTTGTTAAACAGGATGGATTTAGCCCAGCCTTCACCGGCACCTAAGACGTCACCGTACGAGAAGCCACCACAGGCAACGAGGCCTTTAAAGGTGTCTAAATCAATACGGCCTTCCAGCACATCACTCATATGCACATCAATTGCGGCAAAGCCTGCGCGATCAAATGCAGCAGCCATTTCCACGTGACCATTGACGCCCTGCTCACGCAAGACCGCCACTCGCGGACGCAAGCCTTTTTTGATGTACGGCGCACTGATGTCAGCATTAATATCAAATGTCAGCTTAGCGGATAAACCTGGGTCTTCTTGATCCAATAAGGCTTCGAACTCTTGCTCAGCACATTCAGCATTATCACGTAGACGCTGGATCTGATAGCTGGTTTCTGTCCAAATCCGCTGCAGCAAACGACGTTCGCCTTTAAAGACTGCTTGATCAGCAAGGCTAACTTTTACGCTATCACCTGCCACTGGGCGACCAATAACACTGACACACTCCGCTAATCCAGCTTGGGCAAATGCTGCAAGCACGGCATCAAGATCAGAGCTTAGCACCTGTACCACCGCACCTAACTCTTCGTTAAGTAGCGCTGCGTTCACCTGCTCCTCGGCAATCTTTAAAGCATCCAAGTTAATGTCTAAACCACAGTGCCCAGCAAAGGCCATTTCTAAGACAGTGGTCAATAAACCACCATCAGAACGGTCATGGTAAGCCAGCAATTTCTGCTCGGCATTGAGGCTTTGGATGGTGCTAAAAAATGCTTTTAGATCCTCAGCACTGTCTACATCCGGTGTGCTCTGGCCAACTTGGCTGTAAACCTGAGCAAAAATTGAAGCGCCTAAACGGTTTTTTCCGCGACCTAAGTCAATCAGCACTAAAGCACTGTCGCCTTTGTCTAAACGCAGCTGCGGAGTCATGGTTTGACGAATATCAGGGACAGGTGCAAAACCAGTAATCACCAAAGAGAGCGGCGAAGTTACGGATTTTTCCGTGCCTTCATCAGCCCAACTGGTTTTCATCGACATCGAGTCTTTACCCACCGGAATGGTAATACCCAATGCTGGACACAGCTCCATACCGACGGCTTGCACAGTGTCGTATAGACGCGCGTCTTCACCTGGATGCCCAGTTGCCGCCATCCAGTTGGCTGACAAACGAATATCAGAAATTTTATTGATACGTGCCGCGGCAAGGTTAGTAACAGCTTCACCCACCGCCATACGGCCCGAGGCTGGTGCATCCAACACAGCCAAAGGTGTACGCTCGCCCATGGCCATGGCTTCACCCACATAAGCATCAAAGCTGCTAGCGGTTACTGCGCAATCTGCCACTGGCACTTGCCATGGGCCAACAAACTGATCGCGGGCAACTAAGCCCGTCACACTGCGGTCACCGATGGTGATTAAGAAGCTTTTGCTACCCACGGTTGGGTGGCGCAAAATGCGCTCGGTAACGTCTTGCAGATTGTACTGAGCAGCAGCAAAGTCATCCGCCACCTCGGCTTCACGGGTGACGCTACGGTGCATACGCGGCGGTTTACCCAGCAAGACATCCAGCGGCATATCCACTGGCGTATTCGCAAAGTGACTGTCATTTACAGTCAAATGACGCTCAGCAGTGGCCTCACCGACTACCGCATAAGGGCAACGCTCGCGCTCACAAATAGCCGCAAAACGCTCGAGGTTTTCTGGCGTGACTGCCATCACGTAACGTTCTTGCGATTCATTACACCAAATCTCTAGCGGGCTCATGCCCGGCTCGTCATTGGGAATGTTGCGTAAATTAAAGATACCGCCGCGACCCGCATCATTCACCAGCTCAGGGAAAGCGTTGGATAAACCACCGGCCCCTACGTCATGAATAAAGCTGATCGGGTTGTCATCACCCAGCTGCCAGCAGCTGTCGATTACTTCCTGACAACGGCGCTCCATTTCTGGGTTTTCACGCTGCACGGAAGCAAAATCCAAATCAGCAGACGATGCACCTGTCGCCATAGACGACGCTGCACCACCACCCAAGCCAATTAACATGGCTGGGCCGCCAAGAACAATCAACTTACTGCCAACAGCAATGTCATCTTTTTGCACGTGCTCAGCACGGATATTACCTAAACCACCGGCCAACATAATTGGTTTGTGGTAACCGCGCACTTCAGGTCCGCGGGGGCTAGCAACTGCCTGCTCAAAAGAGCGAAAGTAACCGGTAATTGCCGGTCGACCAAACTCATTATTAAACGCAGCACCACCGAGCGGGCCTTCAAGCATAATATCCAGCGCATTGACAATGCGCTCAGGCTTGCCGTACGGCACTTCCCAGGGCTGAATATAGCCTGGGATATTTAAGTTAGACACCGTAAAGCCGGTTAAACCTGCTTTGGGCTTAGAGCCGCGACCGGTCGCACCTTCGTCACGAATCTCACCACCGGAACCTGTTGAAGCACCAGGAAAAGGAGCAATGGCGGTTGGGTGGTTATGGGTTTCAACTTTCATCAAGATATGAATGGGCTCTTGATGAGCAGCATACTCGCCTGTTTCTGGATCTGGAAAGAAACGACCAGCGCTAAAACCTTCAATCACTGAGGCATTATCACTATAAGCAGATAGCACACCTTCACTGTTCATTTGGAAAGTGTTTTTGATCATGGCAAACAAGGATTTTTCTTGCGCCTGACCATCCACATCCCAGCTGGCATTAAAGATTTTATGACGGCAATGCTCAGAGTTGGCTTGCGCAAACATCATCAGCTCAACATCATGCGGATTACGGCCCAGCTTTTTAAAGCTGTTAACTAAATACTCAACCTCATCTTCAGCCAGTGCCAAACCTAGATCAATATTGGCTTTTTCTAAGCTTTCAATACCGCCGGTAAGCACATCAATGACCGCCAATGGGCGCGGCTGGGCATGACTAAACAAGGCAGATGCCTCTTCCATCGCACCCAGAACTAATTGAGTCATGCGGTCATGTAAAGCCGCCTCAATGAGCCGGCTCTCAGTATCGCTGTAGTCGCCTGTAATGTAGTACGCCATACCGCGCTCAATGCGCTCTACTTTGGCCAGACCGCAGTTTTTCGCGATATCAGTCGCCTTACTAGACCAGGGTGAAATAGTGCCAAAACGCGGCACCACTAAAAATAAACGCCCGCTTGGCTCTTGGCTTGGTACGCTTGGACCATAGGTCAGCAAGCGGCTGAGGACTTGGCCCTCGTCACTGCTTAATGCAGCTGAAACCTCAACAAAATGAGCAAACTCAGCGTACAAACCGCTGACAGAGGGGACCTTCTGACGCAATTGTTCAAAAAGTTTCTCGTGGCGAAAAGCAGATAGGGCAGGAGCGCCGCGCAAGATCAGCATCGTCGTGACAGCCTCAGAAAAGTTGTGTGAATTGGGCGGATATTCTAGTCCCCACGGCAATAAATAACCATCCAAATCTACTAAACAGATATTTATTGGCTGAAAAAATAGTTTATAACTGCCTATTGCGCTTTTAACTGAGCAGAGCTGGCCGCTTTTCTTTGCTGCTTGAAGAAGCAATTGCGTATACTGCGCCCATGAGCTCACTGATCACTTTCCCAATTCGCGGCCTACTTCTCAGCTGCGCAGCCAGCTTGCTCCTGATTTTAAGTGGGTGCAGCAAGCCGACTCCTAACGCTTTGCAAAAAATCCAAGAGCAAGGGGTTTTGCATGTCATTACCCGCAATAGCCCATCGACCTACTTCCAAGACCGTAATGGCGATACTGGGTTTGAGTATGAACTGGTGAAACGCTTCGCTGAGCAATTGGGCGTTGAGCTAAAAATCGAAACCGCGGACAATATCGACCAGCTGTTCAACCGTCTTGATGAGGAAGAAGGCCCAGTCTTGGCCGCTGCCGGTTTAATCTCAACCACTGAGCGCTTAGCCAATGTACGCTTTTCTGACCCTTATTTAGAAGTTGCTTCGCAGGTTATTTATCATCAGAAAAACCCGCGCCCTAAGCAACCCAAGCACTTAGCAGATAAAAAACTGCTGGTACTCAAAGGCAGCATCCACGAAGAAAACCTGCAAACGCTTAAGCAAGAAGTCCCCAACCTCACTTACGCCGTGTCTGATCAGGTGGAGAATGTGGATTTATTGCGCATGGTCGATGAAGAGCAAATCGATCTGACCTTAGTCAACTCAAACCAAGTTGCCATGAATCAGGTGTACTTCCCCAACATTCGTATCGCCTTTACCCTGCAAGACAGCCTGCAGCAAAGCTGGGCAATTGCCGCTGGTGAAGATGTCAGCCTGCTCAACGAAATCAACCGTTTCTTAGCCAATGCCAAACAATCCGGATTATTGCAGCAGCTGGCTGAGCGCTACTACGGGCATGTTGATACCTTAGGCTATGTTGGTGCAAATGCTTTTGCTCGGCACTTACAAGAGCGCCTACCCAGCTATGAGGCAGCTTTTCGTGATGCAGGCAATAACCATGCAGTTGATTGGCGCTTATTGGCCGCCATGGGCTATCAAGAATCCCACTGGCTACCCACCGCCACTTCAAAAACTGGCGTACGCGGTTTAATGATGCTCACCCAACGCACCGCTAAGGCTATGGGAGTTAAAAACCGTTTAGACCCCAAGCAAAGCATTGAAGGTGGCGCACGTTACATTGCTTTACTGATGGCGCAATTGCCGGAAAGCATTCACCCTGCAGATCGCATCTGGTTTGCCCTTGCTGCTTATAACGTTGGCATGGGCCACCTGGAAGATGCACGCAAACTCACTGCAGCAGAAGGTTTAGACCCAAACAAATGGCTGGACGTAAAAAACATCCTGCCGCGTTTAGCGCAAAAGCAGTGGTACAGCAAAACCCGCTACGGTTATGCTCGCGGCGGTGAGCCAGTTCACTTCGTCAATAATATTCGCCGTTATTACGACATTTTAACTTGGGTGACACAACCGCAAATCGAAGGCACTAGTATTACCAGTGGTACTACCCACGTGCCAGGCTTTGAGGCGCCCAGCCAATCGAGTAAGCCAAAGGATCCAGACGTTATTACGCCTTAAGCAGCCTAACGCCGCGCCTTAAAAAACGCCTTGAGCATCTGCGCGGACTCCTGCGCCAACACACCACCACTGACCTCCACGCGGTGGTTAAGAAACGGCTGGGCAAAGAAACTTCCTTGACTGGCCACCGCACCGGCACGCGGCTCACTGGCTGCAAATACCACCCGCGCTATTCGCGCATGCACAATTAAACCAGCACACATATGGCACGGCTCCAAAGTGACATACAGCGTTGTCGCAGGCAGTCGATAGTTTTGCAACCGAGTAGCGGCATCCCGAATAGCCTGCACTTCCGCATGAGCGCTGGGATCATTTAAGCTAATGGGACTGTTAAAACCCTGGCCAATAATTTCCCCCTCTTGCACTAGGACTGCACCCACCGGCACCTCGCCTAAAGCCGCACCCTGCTCAGCTAAACCCATCGCTACGCGCATAAAGGCCTCATCCTGTACATGCTGCTGATCGAACTCTGGCACCGCACCTACTCCACGGGTAAAACAAACGAGTCTATTTTATCCAGAGCAAGATTGACATCCTCCCAGACCTAAAGAGGCTGTCGCAAAGCATTTAATAGTCCATGATGAAACAGGCTTAGCGCCAGCAGTTCGTTACCGCTATAAACTCAAATCTATTCTTAATTAAAGTAGCCACCTGCAATATTGAACAAAATGCGCTAGCTTATAAATTATTGACCTTGAGATGTGAGGCCGTCATATGTGGCTCCAGAAGATATTTAGCTTAGCCCCCGCAAAATGGCCTGTTGGTCGCAGTATTCGCACAGCCATAGGAGTTGGCACGCCACTGGCTATCGGGTTGATCAGCGGTCAAATGCTGCTCTGCTTATGGGTCACCCTCGGCGTTATGATGCAGTCCGTTGCAGAAGGCCCTGGCTCTTATCGCTCGCTATTTAGGATCACCTTGATTGCTGCCCCGATTGGCGCGCTGGGTTATTTTGCTGGCTATTTATGGCTACTACCCGCCCCTGCGGCAATCGCTGCTTTAACTGCCATCGCATTTTTTGCCGGCATCATCAATAGCTATGGTGCGGCCTACTCCAAAGGCACGTTACAAGGATTACTCGCCGCCTCTGTAGCCTACGGCTTAGCGCCAGAAATCCATGCTGCCATTGCTTTCTGGCATGCAGCACTGCTTTATTTAAGCGGTGTTGCCTATTACCTGTTACTGCTCAGCATGGAGGCTATGATTGATAAAAAACGGCCACAGCGCCAATTATTAGCAAATTATTTAACTGCTTTGGCCCACTTAGCTAAAGCCCGGTTATCAGAGGAGGACAAGCACAACAGCCAAATCCAAGTTGATGCTGCCAGTCGCATGGCAATCGATAAGTACCAAGCCCTCTACAATGTCCTGCTCGAGCACCGCTCTGCCAATAGCGCCCGCTCTAAAGAAAACCAAAACAATGCCACTATTTTGCAAGCCGGCGACAGTGTGTTTGCCGCAATACTCGCTGAGTCCAACATTCTGCAATTACGCACCAGCGCTGACACTTTGCAAACTCTGGCCCAAGCTATAAAGCACAACAAGCCCCTGCCTAAGCCAAGCACAGATCTAGCAGCAAATCACCGACTGGCCATGCGCCTCAATGAACTCAGCAGCGCCATCGAAACCTTAGACTCCGTCAGCGCCCGAGCCTCACGTGAACTTAGCCAAATCCTGCAAATATCACACGTGTGGAAATATCGCTCACTGTCCTTGGAGCACTTAATTGTTGGCCCGCAGGTATTAAAAACGGCAGCGAAACTGGCCCTGTGCATGGCTATTGCCTTTAGCATGCAGTATGTCGTGCATGGCAATCACTGGTACTGGATCCCGTTAACAGTGTCCTTAGTTATGAAGCCTGAACTCGGCTCGGTATTTGTGCGAGCAGTTTTGCGTACCCTAGGCACTGCGCTTGGTGTAATAGTCGCCACGGCTATTTTGCTACTTATTCCCAAAGGTGCGCTGCTCTTGCTTATTTTAGTAGGGCTGGCCAGCTGCTTGCCTTGGGCCATGCAGCGCTCTTATGCTTTGCAGTCTTTCTTTTTAACGCCCTTAGTGCTCATATTAATTGACCTTTCCACACCGGGGCTGCACAACATTAACTATGCAAACCAGCGTTTAATGGATACTGCTATTGGTGGCATTATTGTTTTGATTTTTGGCTACTTCATTTGGCCTCGCGCCCAAGAACAACACTTGAGCAGCACTTATCAAGCCGCCATGACGGCTTTAGCCAATTATTTTCGTAGCGTTTGCACAGCAACTACAGCCTTGCCACCCAGCGTTCGCCGGGATATTTATAGCCAACTCTCAAACCTACGCACACAGCTGCAAAAACAACTATCTGAACCAGCACCACTGGATCGCGAAGCAGCCCACTGGTTTCCAATCGTAGTTGCTACTGAGCGTTTAACCGATCAGATCACTGCCTATGCAGAAAACCGGCAACAAGGTGCGCCTTTAGTCGACGCTAAAAAAGTAGAGCAGTTGGCGCAAACGATGCAAGCAATTACCGCAGCGAACCTATCTTTAGCTAAAAATACACTGTACGACGCGCGACAACCGAATGCGGTTTTTTTAGAGCAGGTATCCAGTACTATCAACACCCTGTTACGTTTACAGCATCAAGAGCAACCGCCAGACAAGTAGCGCATACAAGTGTATAAATGATGTACTGTTTTAAATAGCAAAACAGTACATCAGGACTCAGACCAAACCACGCAAGCAAAGTAAAGGCTCATACACTTAAAAACAAAACAACTTTAAATAAGCACTCAAACTCATAGTACCAATACCAGATAAATTTTATAGCGCTACCCAGCTCACTTCACGGCACTAAAGAGTAATAATTTTAAGCAAGACAAAGATCGTATGTGCTAATTTCCTATAAAACAACAGCCTCCTATTGAGGCGTGTAGTGGCTTAAGCCATCTAAGGATAAAGGAATATATATGCTGCATGATTATTTAAACGTATTGGTACTTTTCTTGGTGGTTAGCTTAGGCATAGCCCTGGCTAAGGCGAAGTGGTTAACCGATGCCAGCAATACCTCTTTGACTAAACTACTCCTGAACATAACGTTACCTGCCACTCTAGTCTTATCAATAACCAGCGACTTTACTCACAGTGAGTTCATTAGGCTATTGCCTGACGTGATATTACCCACCGCGGTTATCTTAACCTTAATGGCTTTATCTTATTTGCTCACAAAAGTGATTAAGGTCAACCCAGCAGACAGAGGGCTATTTATCGGTTTATGCTCAATGAGCAGTACTATTTTCTTTGGTATCCCCATTACCCTTGCTGTGTATGGCTACCACGGCTTGCCTTATGCTCTGCTAACTTATGCAGCACAAACTCTTATTTATTGGACGCTGGGGTTGTACTTATTGGATAGCAAAGCAATAGATACCAAAAGCTGCAAAGGTTTGGTTAAAAGTATCGGAAAAGAAATAGTCAACATGCCCTTGATTGCATTTGCACTGGGGATCGGTATTTTATTTTTTGGCATTAAAGTTCCCGCCGTCATCAACACCTTTCTTGGCTACTTATCTGGCATGACCTCTGGCTTAGCCATGCTTATTGTGGGAACTATTATATTTATATCTGGTATTAAAAATATAAAGATCAATCGAATATTGTGGGTGATTGTCATTTTTAGATTTTTAGTTGCACCGGCTCTGGTGCTAGCCTTTGGTTGGCTATTTTCTATCGATCGTGAAATGGTTAAAATCACCATCTTGATCTGCTCGCTACCTATCCCAAATACCACAGTAATACTCGCAGAAAAATACAAAGCAAATTTACCCTTAGCAACCGGAGCTTTATCATTTTCGATAGGCATTTACCTTATATTCTTACCTGTCATCCTGTTTGCTATCCATACAATATGAGGCAGGCTAAGAGCTGGGATCATAAAGGCCCGTGAAAACAGTGTTTCACTCTTGCTTGTAGAAATATAAAGCAACCCCATTCTTTATTTAAAATAAATCACTAACTAGCAAGATAATGCTTAGCTCATCACAGATAAATTGATAAGCTGAAAAACACTATAAATAAGGAGCAGATAAATTATGATTCGTTGCGTTCGCATGTGGACTGGTGAAGACGGTAACTCAGTGTTTGAAGAAGGCACTATTGAGTTTAAAGAAGGGGCTCGCGGTGATCACGCCAGCTTATCACTCCCAGTAACCCACCTCTCATTTCAGGAAACAACCGCAGGCGGCTCTTATGATTGGCACCAGGATCCTGAGCCGCGTTATGTCATCACCCTTTCAGGGACCCTAGAGTTTGAAATGAAAAACGGTGCGACCTTTATCATCAACCCAGGTGATATTTTATTGGCTCAAGATAACAGTGGTAGCGGCCATAAGTGGCGGTTAATTAGTGACGAACCTTGGCGTCGTGCTTATGTTGTCTACCAAGAACCTGCTGGAGTTTCTTTTAAAGCCAACAAGTGATAGGAGTTATTGTTCATGAGTAAATCTATACCTGAACAAGCAGATGTGGTCTTAATTGGCGCTGGTATAATGAGCGCCACCTTAGGAACATTTCTGAAAGAGCTAGAGCCCAATCTAAATATAGTCGCATTTGAAAGACTCAATGATTGCGCTCAAGAAAGCTCAGATGCCGACAACGTGAAATACCTTAAGCAGCGTTATCGTCAGATATCTGCCCACCATTAGCACCAGTACGATAGGGCTAAGAGCGGCTAATATGGTATGCAACAACATATAAGCCCCCCTAGCTAATGACCACCACTTGGCAAGTAAAGTGGTGTCATTAAAAGTTTTAATGACTGATCAGTACCAGCAGTGCTTAACGTTGAATCACTCCCACTCTATTGTAAACAAGACATTTTTATCTTTTATATTCAATGGCTTATTTTCCTGCTAATTGGTAATACCATGAAAAATACCATGCTCAGAAAAGGCTTAACAATATTTTGAAAAATTGCCTACTGAGCGCTGCCGC
>RRZU011780422.1_pt1 | contig 45064 bp, 43 predicted proteins | sample 2165561 | NCBI WGS metagenome assembly RRZU01 (sample SAMN10456909, study PRJNA506462) | wastewater metagenome | isolation source: wastewater sludge | place: USA: Moscow, Idaho | reverse complement strand
CATCCCAGGCAGATGCGCCGCGCCCCCTGCCCCTGCAATAATCACACACAGTCCGCGAGATTTGGCGGTTTTGGCATACTCAAATAGACGGTCGGGCGTGCGATGCGCCGATACCACTTCACATTCAAACGGCACCCCAAAGTCTGCCAGCATTTGCGCGGCATGCTGCATGGTGTCCCAGTCAGATTGACTGCCCATGATAATACCGACTTTTGCTTGACCTTGTGGCGATGGGATGGGGGGTGGTAAAGTGGCGTTTGACATGCAAAATTCCTTGTGCCGTCTCAAAATGAAACAATCAAAATAAAAAACGTGCAATAAATGCACGACTAAGACTTAATATATCATGATTTTTTGTGATTGCACAACAAAATCTAAAGTACCACATTGTGTGGTAAAACTGCCTTATTTTCGCGGGCAAATTGCTGCTCACTTAGCATGGCAAGCTGGGTTTCGATGGTGTCGCACATCATGCCAAGCGGCAGTTCGTTCTCACCCATACCAAAGGGCTCGCTAATTTCATCCACAATTTCATTGAGTGCCATAAAGGTGTAGCCGATAAACGCCACCAAAAACGGCGTGACCCAACCAATGGTATTGCCCAGTCCAAACGGTAGCATAAAGCAATACAAATACACCGTGCGATGCAGCAGCACAAAGTAAGCAAACGGTATTGGCGTATTATTGATGCGCTCACAGCCTGCTTGGATATGGGCAATCTCGCCAACCGAGGTATCAAGGCTTTGCCACTGCCACGCGCTTATTTGCTGCCGCTTTTCCCAATCAGCAATCGTTTGCCCCATCCATTGGGTCAGCATCAGCGCATTAAACGGCTGACCGATAAAAAAATCCTGCTCATTATCTGACAAAATGCGCTGCAAGTTATGGGTGGTATCTTCGCCACGCAGCTGGTGGCGCAGACAATGCACAAAGGCAATGTGATGGCGGATAAACGCTTGTTTGTCTGCCAAACTAACATTGTGCAAAGCCATAACTTGCCGCGCCACATTGCGGCTTAGCCACACCAGTGTGCCCCACAGTTTGCGCCCTTCCCAAAACCTATCATACGCCGCATTGTTACAAAACCCATGAAAAATCGCCAATGAGATACCCAACAAGGCAAAAACCGAGGGATTGAGCGGAATGGGGTGGCTAGCAATGTGAGTTTGGTACCAATAAATGAGCGAGGAAAAAATAAACAATAAAACTTGGGGAATAATTAACCGCTTAAAATACGAGCCTTGCATCACAAACAGCATTTTAAATGGCTCAATCGGACGTCTAATCATGAAGAACACTTATAAACAACAAGTCATTGAAAAATAAATAAAAAATTAACAAACAAACTGCACAAAATTATCCACCGAAATCACAGGGTTATCACTATCAAACTGATACGCAGTGAGATAACCATCTTTGGCGGCGGAATAATCCACGCAGACCACTTGCGCAGACAACGGCTCAGGCGTACCTGTCAACCAGTAATGCCCAACAAATACCAACTTCTCAGTGGTTAAGCGAAAGTCTATCTTATCGGCAAGGGTATCGGCAGGAATACTCAACAGCTCTGAATGACTGGCTCTAGCAATATGGTGAATCGGTTGATGCGATAGCTGATGTTGCCACCATTTGACTCGCATTTTTTCCCGTTTGGTGCCTTCTTTATCATGAAAAAATAGCCCATGTGGCAGCGGCACTTCCACACCTTTGAGCAAGCGTTCTAATGCTTCAAACGCTTCTGTCCCCTCATACGATGTCAGCTGCAATGCGTTTTGGGTTAAACAGTTATCAACGGTTAATAGCGGCTGCACAACTGCCATGGCATTGCCGTCCCAACACGCATGGATAAAACACGCATCGTCTAGCTCAAGCCACAGCGGCAACTCATACAGGCGTTTGAGCCAAAACTGATGGAGCGGCGTGCCGAAACCGACTTCATCCATAAAGGCTTGATGCTGCATCACATTGCTAGGTTTGTCATGCGTGCGCAGATATTTGCCCTCAAAGCCTTGTCGCGGGTCTAACGTGGCAAATGCCAACGCGTTGTATTCATGATTGCCCATCACCGCGAGCGCTGCGCCTGCATCTAGCATAGCAAAAACTATTTCAAGAGTGGCAATCTGCTGGCGACCCCGATCAATCAAATCGCCAATGAAAACCGCTTGATGATTGGCAGGTGGCTCAAAAAACCTACCATTATGCACATAACCTAGCTCAGTAAGTAAACCAACCAATTTATCCGCTTGCCCATGCACATCACCAATCACATCATAAATCATACCGATTTCCTTAAAAAAAATTAGCCGCCCATACCCAAAAAGCGTGGGTGCATCAACGCATTAAAAAAATGCGGCACAATCGCAGGCTCTACCAAAATGGTAGCAAGCATGCCAAAAATCGCGCCCACCAAATGGGCAGAATGATTGATACCGCCACGCCCTTGCCCGTCTGCCCACACACTATAACCCACATACAATGCGGCAAAAATAATCGCAGGCACAGGAATAAAAAATACCAGCAAAGTGCTCCAAGGGTTCATCAACACATAACTAAAAACCACCGCCGACACCGCACCTGAGGCGCCAAGGCTGCTATAACGCGGGTTGTTTTTTTGTTTGAGATAAGTGGGAATAATCGCCACCACCAACGCCGCCAAATAAAACAACACAAAACCCATGCTACCAAGCTTTGCCATAAACAACCCTTGCACCGCGCCACCAAACGAGTACAACGTAAACATATTAAAGAATAAATGCATCCCATCGGCATGGATAAAGCCGTGGGTGACAAAGCGGTCAACCTGCCCACGCTGAATGGCAGGCGGATAAAAAATCAACCGCTGCATCAGCTGTGGTGATTGCGACGCCAACAAACTGACCACCACAGTAATCAGCACCAAAAAAAGAGTGTGGTTATAAAAAAGTGACATAATCGCCCCAGTTGCTCGCTGCGCAAATGCACAAACAAAATAGTTTTACATGGTTGCCAAAATTGTTACTACAGTAAATGGGTATCGCCAAACAGTCAATCCTAACCATGCAATCTTTGTCACTATTCTTGACAGCCATCGTACCCACAAAACCGCCTCCGCACGGTTGACGCTCCCAAGTAGGTGACCGCCCAAACTCCCTTAGCTGAGCTTTTGCTTCCCCTCGCTGTTTACGCCTTTTTTACACTAGTAAAAAAACTATGCGCCCCAGTAACACAATATTTACGCAATCGTTACCGTAACATAACTGAAGGACTGCGTGTTTTAGTTTACTTTATTATTAAGGCGATCGTCACTGTTACCATGCATTTTATAGCCTCAAGCAACAAACTGCCCATTATAAAAGCCAGTGACGCAAGCTAAGAGCAGCCCCCAACAATCATGAAGATTTTTTTAATAATAACCCTGCTAATATTTTTAGACCATTGAGATAACAGGCACAGACAATAGCACGCCTTTTTACTCGGCAAGAACAAGATTGTTGGATAATTTTTATACCATTGGAGGAGAAAAACATGAATATTATAGAACACTTGACCCGTACGGTAACGCCAATTTTGCTTAACAACAGTACCGATGCCAACCGCTCATCTTTGCTAGAAAAGCTATACGCAATTTTGGTGGCGCGCTTTGCCGATGGCCATGTTTATAACGGCTTTGCCAGTGCCACCATCGCAGATAACGACACTGGATTTTTTGATCGATTGCTGCCAGATGCCAGCCACCGCACCACACTGGTTCAAGAGTTATCAAAACATTACAGCGTGCCTGAACAAGAAACCCAGTCATTGGTGAGCCGCGCTGCGCCCTTAGTGCTACGTGAGCTACGTACCTTGGCAGGCAACACCCCTGTTAATACATTCTTGGGTAGCCACCTTTCGTCTGTGGCATCCGTTATCCCTGCGTGGGCGTATACGTTTATCCCTGCTAGCGTGCTTGGTCTGCTGAACATCAACGCTGCAGGCACCGCCCCTGTGGTAAAAACTACTACCCGCACCGAGGAACATTTGGTTGCTACCCCCAAGGAAGACAACGGTGGGCTCATGAAAACCCTATTACCCATCATCGGGCTACTAATTTTGGGTGCATTGGCTTGGGCACTACTCAAATCATGTAACAAAACTGAGCCTGTGGCTACACCCGTGGTGGCGTCTGCACCTGCCTCTACCACAGACGTTACGGCATCTAGCAGCACAGCAACTGTAGTGGCTTCAACCGTTACCATTGATACCAACACCAATACGGTTGCCAGTATGCCCACTGCCTCAGTGGCAGCGGTTAACACCACTGATACTTTGACAACTATTTCAACTACTGAGCCTTCTGTGGTATTTGAAAACGGACGTTTGAGCTTCTACTTTGTCACAGGCAAAGCAGACGTTGCAGGCAATGCTAAAGAAAAAGCCAATGATATTTTGGAAGCCGCCAAACAAGGCAAAAAAATCGGTATTAGTGGCTACACAGATAGCACAGGTAACGCTGCCCTCAATGCTAAGTTAGCAAAAGAGCGTGCCCAAGCGGTTAAATCATTCTTGGTAGCCAACGGCGTACCTGCCTCACAGCTTGAACTACGCAAGCCTGAAGATACCGTAGGCGCTGCTGGTAAAGATCAAGAGGGTCGCCGCGTTGATGCCTACATTGTAGATGACAATGCCATTCCTGTAAGCGTGGTGGCAAGCCCTGCCCAATAATCGGTGGTGCACGTGCCAGCCCTTACCAAAAATCCTGCCACGGGCAGGATTTTTTATACCCCACTGGCTTTTTGGCTAAAAAACCGCATCAAGGGCTTGATTTTACTCACCGCGCTCACCCCTTCGCTGCGTAGCTGCTGAATTGGGCGAAATTGATTGCCAAATAGCCAATTAATTCCCGAAAAACTGTGCATCATCATGGCGTTATTGGCGTAGCGCGCACGCTCATAGCGCTGTAATGTGGCATAACTTGCCCATAGCTTACTGCCTGAGCGTTGCCAATCTTTTTGCAAAATATCAGCCAATGCAATGACATCAAGCATGCCTAAATTTAGCCCCTGCCCTGCCAGCGGATGCACCCCATGCGCAGCATCGCCAATGAGTGCCAAATTGGGTTTGACGTAGCTTTTGGCATGTTGGGCATTGAGCGGAAAACTGGCGATAGATTCAATGGCACTAATATCACCCAACGCATAACCACTGGCAAAGGCAAGTGCTTTGGCGAGCGCATTTGGGGATAGGGTTAGTAAGTCAAGTGCGCTATTGGTGGGCAATGTCCAAACCACCGATTGCCAATGCTCGGGGAGAGCTTTGTCGCTGTCGGTGACATCGGCAAGCGGCAATAACGCCAAAGGCCCTGTGGGCAAAAACACTTGTCGCGCGGTGGCGTTGTGCGGTAGCTCGGTCTGTATCGCGCAGCAAATAGCAGTCTGATGATAATCAAGTGTATCAAGCCGAATGCCTACCGCCTTGCGAACCATCGAACCACGACCATCTGCGCCAATCAGCAGCTTGGCGGTGTGAGTATCACCATTATCAAGGGTGATGCGATAGCCGTCATTGTCACCTAGCCACTCAATGTGGGTCACTTTTTGCCCTGCAATATGGGTCAAATACGACTTGCCATATTCGGTTAGGCTATCATCTTCAAAACCATCGTATAACGACTTTTCAATGATAAACGGTTCGACCATACTACCCAGTAATGGCGGATTAGCCTGCGCTTTATCCCAGCCGCCAAAGTTAAGTTCCCCTACGCCATTGGTTTGCCATACCTGCATTTGGGTATAGTCGGCTTTGCGTCCGTTTTGGAGTAGGCGTTGCCATGCGCCAACGTCTTTGAGTAAGCCAATACTGGCAAGGCTTAAGGCATACACGCGGGCATCACGTTGGGTGAGTTTGTCTGCCCAATCCGCTTGCGATAATTTTGGACGAGCGTCAATCAAAGTGACGGGGTGGCGCGCTTGGGCAAGTTTGAGCGCCAGTGTTGCGCCAACAATGCCGCCGCCAATAATGAGCGTTGAATCTTTGGTTGTCATGGTGTTGTTTCCAACGTATCAGAAGGTGATTAAGTTTATTATCAACTGTTTATTTTTAAAGCATGTAGGGTTAGGGTGTTGGGTGGCAAGGATCGCGCGATTGATGTTATAGAAGTCAGCGCTTTTATCATAACTCATTTCGATAGCCCACCATATAACAGCCTGCGCGTAGCATACTATTCATCATGCTATCGGCGGTCATTTTTTGCCAATTATCTTTTGTGAGCTGGTCGCTATCGATAAGTTGTTGATGCTCATCATAATAATCTGCTTTGACTAGGGCAAAGCGGTTACCCATACAGTCAATTTTTATCTCAGCAATCGTGGTGGTGTAGGTTTTGTGGTGAGTAATGTTTTGGGGTTGGTGGTACTGCGTTTTGATAGCGTAGCTAATATAGGGCAAGCTATCACTGATTCTTTTGACCGATGTGGTGTCAAAATAGTCTGTCGCCTCAGCATTGGCGTTGAGCATTAGCCAGTTTTCGGCAGTTGCCATCGGCGGTGTTAACACCCACCCTAAAAAAAATAAGCACTTTAAAAACCTGTGATGCATGCTAGTCACCTTTTTGGGGCATAGTGGGGCACATAGTGGGGCACATATTGGAGCACATATTTGGGGGCACATATTTGGGCATAGTTATGCCAATTGGATTTACTTAACTTTCTAGCCCCATCGCAAAGGTCGCTACCATTGGTTTGACAAACGGGACTTTATCAAAGGCAATTAAGCCGACATTACGGGCAACTTTTAACAGTGGATTTTGAATCATAAAGCTATACACCACCGTGTCACAAAAGATTTCGACCCGTTTTTGGTCAGCTTTGCGGCGTTTAGCATAGGTTTTTAGCATGTCACCATCGCCAATATCTTGACCGCGCATGACTTGTTTGCCAATCAGCTTGGCAAGGGTGTCGGCATCGCGCATACACAAGTTAAAGCCCTGCCCTGCCACAGGGTGCAAGGTGTGGGCAGCATTGCCCATGATGACGCAGCGACCTTTGACTTGGCTATTTGCTAGCACCTTGACCAGTGGGTATGCGCCGCGCTTGCCTGCTTTGACAAACTTGCCCGCCAAATCACCAAAGGCATGCTGAATGGTATCGATAAAATACGCATCATCATCCAGATAGCGCTGCTCTTCTCCTTTGGGGCATACCCACACCACCGAGCGGCGATAGCCTTGCTGGGCTTGATGACCATCGCCTTGAAAGTCGGTAAGTGGCAACACCGCCACTGCACCCATCTTATTAAAACGTTCAATGGCTTGATGGTTGTGCGGTTGGTCGGTCATCACCACGCCCACGATGCCTACTTGCTGATAATCGTGCGTGGTCGTACCGATACCCAATAGCTCACGGCAAGGCGAGTGTTGACCATCACAGGCAACCAGTAAATCAGCCGTCAGCGTCTGTGGTTGTTGTGTCGCATCACAAAACGTCACTGTCACGTCTTTGTCGGTTTGGGTCAAGGCTGTCAAAGTTGCCCCATCAATCAGTGTAATCAAGGGATTATTTTGCACTGTCATGAGCAGTTTTTTGCCAAGCCATGCGTTTTCCATCACTTGCCCAAAACTTTCGACTCCTTCGGCGTGCTTGTTGAGGGTAGCTTTGCCAAAGCTGTCTTGTTCGCTAATGTTAACTTCATCAATACGGCAGGCATGGCTTTGTAGTTCATGCCATAAGGTGTTGTCCCCCACCTCTAGGCTATTATAAATCTGTACCGTGCGCCGTGATAAGGCGATATTGCGGCTATCAAACTGCTTGCGGTCTAGGTCATCATCGGGGCTGATGGTGGGGTATGGGGTTTTTTCTAATAGCGTGCTTTGGATGCCTTGATCGGCTAATAGCAGGGCAAAGGATAAACCGACATTGCCACCGCCAATGATGAGCACGGTTTGAGAAGTGATAGTATTCATGCGTCGCTCTTGTTATCAGTCTATGGTTATGATGCGTTTATGGTCTCGGGCACGTCTATTAGGCAGTGCCTGCATAAAAATTATGGGTCACCCCTATTATTCATTTATTCATTGCGCATTAATTAGGCATTGAATTTGGCAGCGATTCTAGCAATGATTTGGCTGATACCGCCTGCCGTTTTTTGATTGTCAAGTCGAGCTATTTTAACATAATCCCCCTTGTGATTTGTGGCAGATTTGACAAACTTTAGATGACTAATCAATCAAGGCGCAACACGATGACAACTTTGCTATGGCTATTGGGATTTTTGGGTACGTCATGGGTCAATTATTGGATTTTGGCAATGGGTGGGGCAAAAAAAATCGAAGGTTGGTTATCTTTTTTTGTGGTCGGTTGGTTTGCACTTGATTGGCATGCCGAGCAAATTCGGTTGTATGTGCTGATTATTTGGCTTGCCCAAACGGTTTGGTTTGTGGTGGGCGTGTTTGTGCCTGAGCTGCGTTTTTTGGGCGGATGACGCATGATTGGGTGATTTTTTACTACCTTTTTTGGTTTGGTTCTGTTAGAATACGCAAAATCTATATCCAAGCGAGTAGGCATGACAAAGTTAATGGCACAAACTGGTAACTATCAAAAAAACCAGTTAGCTATTTTCTTTTAGATCAATGCTTTCTCGCTTTTTTGTGGGCAAAATTTGGGTATAACAGCAAAGACTAGCAAATAGAGGTGACAGGTGACGACATTTAATAAAGCGATTTTGGCATTGGCAGATGGTACCGTTTTTTATGGTAAAAGTATTGGTGCTAGTGGCGTGACCGTGGGTGAGGTGGTTTTTAACACCGCCATGACGGGCTATCAAGAAATCCTGACCGACCCAAGCTACGCGCAGCAAATCGTCACCTTGACCTACCCCCACATTGGCAACACAGGCTGTAATGATGAAGACACCGAGTCAGGTAAAATCCACAAAGTCTGGGCAAACGGACTGATTATCCGTGACTTGACCATGGTGACCAGTAATTTTCGCGCATCCATCTCACTGAACGATTACCTAGTCAAACACAACACCGTGGCAATTGCCGATATCGACACCCGTAAGCTGACTCGCCTACTGCGTGAAAAAGGCGCACAAAACGGCTGTATCATGACCGCAGATAGTGATGGCAACCTTGATGAAGCCAAAGCGATTGAATTGGCAAAAGGTTTTGCAGGTATCAAAGGCATGGACTTGGCAAAGGTTTGCTGTGACCAAAACGGCTTTACATGGACGCAAGGTTCATGGGAGTTGGTCAATCCAGAAGTCAGCCAAACTTGCGGACGCTTTAAGGAATTGGGCACCGATATCAAGCAGCAATTTAATATCGTGGCGTATGATTTTGGCATCAAGACCAATATTTTGCGGATGCTGGTTGACCGTGGTTGTCATGTCACCGTTGTGCCTGCACAAACGCCCATCAGTGACGTATTAAAACACAACCCAGATGGCATCTTCTTATCTAATGGTCCTGGCGACCCTGAGCCTTGTACTTATGCCATTGATGCCATCAAACATATCATCACCCAAACCGATATTCCGCTGTTTGGTATTTGCTTAGGTCATCAGCTATTGGCACTGGCAAGCGGGGCAAAAACCCTAAAAATGAAATTTGGTCACCACGGCGCTAACCACCCTGTTCAAGATATCGAGAACGGCACGGTGATGATTACGTCACAAAATCACGGCTTTGCGGTGGATGAAGCAAGTTTGCCTGACAATGTGAAAGTCACCCATCGCTCGTTATTTGATGGCTCAAACCAAGGCATTGCCTTGACCAATAAGCCTGCGTTTAGCTTCCAAGGTCACCCAGAAGCCAGCCCTGGTCCGCATGACTGTGCGCCACTGTTTGATAAATTTGCTGACTTGATGGCGAAAGCGAAGGCATAAATGCAAGAAGACTTGCCACATTATCACTCTTTTTATCAACTTTAAGGAATAGCATGAAATTAGCGTTATCTGATAAATTTCAACTAACCCTTGAACAAAATCGATTTTTGGCGCGTAAAAATATTGTGGAAGTCATCCACAGTATTTCACGACTGGAAAACGTCAATACCACGTTTCCGCAAACAAAAACGATTATTGACGGTATGAGTGTGAGCGGTATTTCGACCCATGATATCCAAGTAGTACTCAATCTAAAAAATGCGTGGCAATATATTTTATCAACGGACGTGCCATTTGACTTAGGCTTGGCTTGTAAAATAAATAGCTTTGTTGCGTACAATGAGAGTCTGGCTTGGGGCGAATTACGCACAGGTAATGTGGGTATAAGTGGCGTGAGTTTTGTGCCAGAGATTCCGATTAAAGCCGATGTTGAGCAGACGCTGAATGATTTAAATCACTTACCGATTTCGACGACTCATCGTGTGCTAAAAACCATGTACTATATGATGAGAAATCAGCTATTTTGGGATGGTAACAAACGCAGCGCAATGATTTGCGCCAATTATCAACTGATTATGTCAGGTTGTGGCGTGTTAAATATCAATGAAAGTCAGCTTGAAACATGGCATACGCTATTGTCAGATTTTTATGAAACGAATGATGATAATGAGATAATTGCTTGGACATATGAAAATTGTTTGTATGGAATCACGGTGTAAAAAAATGCAAACTTATCCGTTTCACCTTGTTAATGTCTTTGCCGAAAGCCACTTCGGGGGTAATCCATTAGCGGTTTTCCCCAATGCGGACGGCTTGACTGATGAGCAAATGCAAGCCATCGCCCAGCAGTTTAACTTGAGCGAAACGGTATTTATTTTTGCCCCAACTGATTTACATGGTACAACAGCCGTAGCCGATTTACGTATTTTTACCCCAAATTATGAAATGCCACTGGCAGGACACCCTACACTTGGCTCGGGATTTATTTTAAAAAATCTCAATGACTTGCCCAGTCAATTTGTAGTTAATACACAAGCTAAGTCAGTGGAAATTTTTACCCATGATAGCCGTGTCGACATCAAAATTCAGGGGTATAAAGCAGCGCAAAGTCTTGCAGATAAAGCCACGTTAGCCAAAGTAAGTGGGCTTATGCCAGATGATATGACAGGTCATGCTTATTTTATCAATAGCGGCACACAACAAATCTTGGTTGAGCTAACCAATCGCCAAGCGTTAGCCAATGTGCAAATTGACATGGCAAAACTTCGTGAGTTAAACATTGATAATCCCTTTAAAACTACCGAAGAGCCGTCAATTTATTATTGGTTTGCCAATGGTGAGATTATCCATTCGCGGATGTTTTTTGAGCAGAATAAAATCTTGGTGGAAGACAGCGGCACAGGTTCGGCATGTGCCAATTTGGGGGCGTATTTTATTAGCCAAAACCACTACCCTATTAGCAAAGCTATTCATCAAGGCGATGACATGGGCAGACCCAACCGTTTGACGCTCAAAGTTGATAACGAGCAACACATTTTTGTGGGGGGTAATGTCATCGAAGTGGGTAAAGGTGAATTTTATTTGCCTTCACATACAGCGAGATAATAGATGACTGAAATTAAAATCAAAGACTTGCGAGGTGTGGGTGACGTTGAGCTAAATCTTGACGACACAAAGCGAGTTTTTGTTTTTTTTGGGTCAAATGGTGTCGGGAAAACGAAAACTTTGGAAAGCCTTTTTTATCTATATTTGGCTCAAACTGCTTCATTTTCTGCAACTGGTTATAGCATAAAAATCGAGAATAAAGTTTTTGAATCTATAGCTTTGAATCATTTAATGATTGAAAATCAAAAAACTTTATTAAATAAAACTGATAGTTATTTACCAAAGTTTTTTGAACAAATAGACGTTAAGAATTTTGATGCTATTGCTTATCTAGGTGTTAAACAACGAGGTTCTGCAAAAAAAGACCCAACCAATCATGCCAAGCCCATGGGTAGAGCAAGCGAGAGACAATTAGCATTTTCTCAAGAGATTAGTCATGCTTTAGCTGAAAACAAACTTTCAGAATTAGGCATGAATCAAGATATTTATCACTGGTTTACCGAGCGAGCAAAATCAGTAAATCCTTATCAAAAGCAAGAAGATAATCGAAAAATTGATATCGATACCGTATTACAATCATTAAATATTTTGGATGAACGGATTGAGCAAACCATTCAAATTGATGCTCAAGATAATATTTATTTGAAGGTTGAAGGACAAGAACGAGAGTTAAGCGAATTAAGCTCTGGTTTTATTTCAGTGGTAAAAATCATTCAGTCTATTATTTCCGCTTATTCAGCATTTACCAACGCCACCGATTTGTTAAATGTCAAAGGCGTGGTTTTGATTGACGAAATTGAAAGCCATTTACACATTGAATGGCAAACCAAAATCGTCCCAACGCTAAAGAATTTATTTCCCAATACCACCTTTTATATCGCCACGCATTCGCCATTGGTGCTATCACAATTGGACGAAGGCGAAGCTTATTTGCTTAAACGTGATAATGATAACGTTGTTAGAAGTGAGAAAATCGATTCCCCTAATAAACGTTTGTTAGTGGATGTTTTAAAAGATGCATTTGATGTTGATTTAAATACCTTAAAACGCAAAAACATGGAACATAGTGACCAAACGCTAGCAAAGCAGCGACTTTTGGCATTGCTGGGTGATGATTGATGCGATACATTTTACTTGATACCAATATCATTATTGGGGCATTTGATAGTACGGATAAATCCAATCCCCAACATCAGAATGCCAAGCAAATCATTCGTGAGTTAATGAAACAAGATGATGTCAAATTTGCGATTACGCCCTTGATTCGTTATGAAGTATTAAGAGGTTTGACGCACAAATCTGTAAGTGAAATGCAAGAAATTTTGAATGATTTCGAAAATTTTGAAATTACCGAAGAAATCGCAGTTAAGAGTGCAGAAGTTTTTTATAAAATTCCAAAACCTACTGAACTTGATGAACTTCAGAAAAAAAATTATAAGCACAATTTTGATATTTTTCATTGTGTCGTTGCTACAACTTTAGATTTAGAGTTTCGAAGCAATGATATTTTCATCCAAAAAATTAAAGAATTTGCTGAAAAAATTTAAGCTTTAAAGTAGAGAGAGCCACCATGCCAAAACGTACCGACATCAAATCCATCTTAATCATCGGCGCAGGTCCTATCGTCATCGGACAAGCCTGTGAATTTGACTACTCAGGGGCACAAGCCTGTAAAGCCCTCCGCGAAGAAGGCTATCGCGTCATCCTAGTCAACTCAAACCCAGCCACCATCATGACCGACCCTGTCATGGCAGACGCCACCTACATCGAGCCAATCACATGGCAAACCGTAGAGCGCATCATTGATAAAGAACGCCCCGATGCCATCTTGCCCACCATGGGCGGACAAACCGCGCTCAACTGTGCGTTAGACCTTGACAAGCATGGCGTACTTACCAAATACGGCTGTGAGCTGATTGGCGCAACCAAAGATGCCATCGAAAAAGCCGAAGACCGTGACTTGTTTGACAAAGCCATGAAAAAAATCGGTCTAGAATGTCCCCGTGCCGAAGTTGCCAATAGCATGGAACAAGCCTTTGAAATCCAAGCCAAAGTGGGTTTTCCGTGTATTATCCGTCCATCATTCACCATGGGTGGTTCGGGTGGTGGTATCGCCTACAACCGAGATGAATTTGTCGAGATTTGTGAGCGCGGTTTTGACCTATCGCCCACCCACCAGCTACTCATTGATGAAAGCCTCATTGGCTGGAAAGAATACGAGATGGAAGTGGTGCGTGACAAAAACGACAACTGCATCATTATTTGTAGTATCGAAAACTTTGACCCGATGGGCGTCCATACAGGCGACTCTATCACCGTAGCCCCCGCCCAAACTTTGACCGACAAAGAATACCAAATCATGCGTAACGCCTCAGTGGCAGTACTGCGTGAGATTGGGGTAGAAACAGGCGGCTCAAACGTGCAGTTTGGTATTGACCCAAAAACAGGGCGTATGGTAGTCATCGAGATGAACCCTCGTGTGAGCCGTTCGTCTGCGTTAGCCTCTAAAGCCACAGGCTTTCCGATTGCCAAAATTGCTGCCAAATTGGCGGTGGGTTATACCCTTGATGAACTCAAAAACGACATCACAGGCGGCTTGACGCCCGCGAGCTTTGAGCCAGCCATTGACTATGTGGTGACCAAAGTACCTCGCTTTAACTTTGAAAAATTCCCCCAAGCTGACAGCACGTTATCTACCCAAATGAAATCCGTGGGTGAAGTGATGGCAATTGGGCGAAACTTTCAAGAGTCGATGCAAAAAGCCCTGCGCGGACTTGAGATTGGTGTCAATGGCTTTGATGAGCATCTAGACCTTAGCCAAGATGATGATACCCTGCGCGGCATCCTAAAAGTCAAACTCAAAACCCCCACTGCCGAACGAATTTTTTATATTGCCGATGCGTTCCGATTTGGTATGAGCGTGGCAGACGTGTTTGAATATACCAACATCGACCCGTGGTTTTTGGTACAGATTGAAGACATCATTAAGACCGAAAAACAAGTCAAAGAAACAGGCTTTGGCGGCTTAAACAGCGAGAATTTACGCCAATTTAAACGCAAGGGCTTGTCAGATTTACGCCTTGCCAAATTATTAGGCGTCTCGCAAAAAGAGCTACGCAAAAAACGTTGGGATTTAAAAGTTTATCCTGTATATAAACGCGTGGACACCTGTGCCGCTGAGTTTGCCACCAGCACCGCGTATATGTACTCAAGCTATGAAGACGAATGTGAAGCAAACCCCACCAACAACAAAAAAATTATGGTGATTGGCGGCGGCCCAAACCGTATTGGTCAAGGTATCGAGTTTGATTACTGCTGCGTGCATGCCGCGCTTGCCATGCGTGAAGACGGTTATGAAACCATCATGGTCAACTGTAACCCAGAAACCGTCTCAACTGATTATGACACCTCTGACCGCTTATATTTTGAGCCCATCACCTTAGAAGATGTGCTTGAGATTGTACGTATCGAAAAACCTGAAGGCGTGATTGTGCAATATGGTGGGCAAACCCCGCTCAAGCTTGCCCGCGCCTTAGAAGCAGCAGGTGTGCATATCATTGGCACTAGCCCAGATGCCATTGACCGCGCCGAAGACCGTGAGCGTTTTCAGCACATGATTCATCAGCTTGGCTTGACGCAGCCACCTAATGCCCTAGCCACCAGTACCGAAGACGGGATTGTCAAAGCTGAAAAAGTGGGTTATCCCTTGGTCGTGCGTCCGTCGTATGTACTAGGTGGGCGTGCCATGGAGATTGTTTACAATGAAAGTGAACTGCGCCGCTACTTGCGTGAAGCAGTGCAAGCCTCCAATGAAGCCCCTGTACTACTTGACCGCTTCCTTGATGATGCCATTGAAGTGGATGTAGACTGTATCTCAGACGGTCAGCACGTGGTGATTGGCGGTATCATGCAGCACATTGAGCAGGCAGGCGTGCACTCAGGCGACTCAGCGTGTTCAATTCCGCCGTATTCACTCAGTGAAGATATCTGTAACGTGATGCGTGAACAAACCATTGCCATGGCAAAAGAGCTGGGCGTGGTAGGCTTGATGAACGTACAGTATGCCGTTAAAGACGGCGTGGTGTATATCCTTGAAGTCAACCCACGCGCCTCTCGCACCGTGCCCTTTGTGTCAAAATGTATCGGCACATCACTGGCACAAGTCGCTGCACGCTGCATGGCAGGCAAAACCTTGGCAGAACAAAACTTTACCACAGAAGTCATACCAACCTTCTTCTCGGTCAAAGAAGCGGTCTTCCCGTTTGCCAAATTCCCAGGCGTTGACCCAATTTTAAGCCCAGAAATGAAATCAACAGGAGAAGTGATGGGCGTGGGCAAAACCTTTGGTGAAGCCTACTACAAAGCCATTATTGGCAGTAACGATAGATTACCAGGTCTACCTGTTGAAGGGGAAGTCAAAAAAGTCTTCTTGTCCGTACGCGATAGTGACAAAGCCAACCTTGCCCCAATTGCCAAGCAATTTGCTGAATATGGCTTTAAATTAGTCGCCACTGCAGGTACCCAAAAAGTACTACAAGCAGCGGGTATTGACTGTGAGCGTATCAATAAAGTTAACGAAGGTCGCCCACATATCGTAGATGCCATCAAAAACGGTGAGATTGCCATTGCCGTCAACACCACCGAAGGCAAGCAAGCCCATGAGGACTCTTTCTCAATTCGCCGCTCAGCCTTGCAGCACAAAGTGTTTAATGTCACCACCTTAAATGCCGCTGCTGCAGTGGCAGAGGCTTATAAAGTCAGCTTACCATTTGACGTCTACAAGCTTCAAGACATCCATACCGCGGTAAAATTGGCAAAATAGTCACAAAAGCAAGTGTTTAAGGGGTTTTTACTGAACAGGCTGATAGCCGATAATGAGCGACAACCGTCCTCACACGTAAAAACCTTTAAACTGTTTGCAATTTTATTAAAATGGGCTAAAATGCTATGAGTTAATACCTCAGGTATTAAAATGATTTTTACAACATAACCATTATAAACTTGCTAGGTAGTGATACTGCCTAGCATGGTTTTTTTTATGTATTTAAAAAGTGCTTGCTGCTATTGTTCTAACTGTAGTGTTTTAACTCTAGGTAGCTAAATTACTGTCATATACAGTACAAGGATAAACTATGCAACGTTACCCTATGACGCCTCAAGGTCACGCCGCTTTAGAAGAAGAGCTTAAACAGCTCAAAACCGTTGACCGTCCACGTATCACTGCCGCGATTGCCGAAGCACGCGAACATGGCGACTTAAAAGAAAATGCAGAATACCATGCTGCGCGTGAACAGCAAGGTTTTTGTGAAGCACGTATCCGTGATATCGAGGCAAAACTTGGCGGCGCAGAAGTCATTGACCCTCTCAAACTACCGCAAGAAGGTCGCGTGGTATTTGGCGTGACCGTGGTGATTGAAAACCTAGACACCGAAGAGCAAAAACGCTACAAAATCGTGGGTGATGATGAAGCGGATTTTAAAGCCAATAAAATCTCCATCAACTCGCCCATCGCGCGTGGTCTCATCGGTAAATCAGAAGGTGATGAAGCACGCATCGAAACCCCTAGCGGCTTGGTAGAGTACGAAATCATTCATGTACTCTATGAATAAGCCTTGGTACTTGCTATCAATCAACAATAAAGCCGCTAACATAGCGGCTTTTTTATTGCTAAAATTGGCTCAAAATATGTTGCTAAAACTGTTACAATATCGAGATAGTCTTTACTGTCACTAATTTTATTTTAGCTAACAGCATTCATTAAATATTAAACAGGAGCCCTTATGAGCCAGAACGCCACCATTTTACAATCTGTCCCCGTTGGGCAAAAAGTCGGTATTGCTTTTTCAGGCGGACTTGACACCTCAGCTGCGCTACTTTGGATGAAACAAAAAGGCGCGCTGCCTTACGCTTATACCGCAAACTTGGGTCAGCCCGATGAAGATGACTACAACGCCATTCCCCAAAAAGCCGACCAATATGGCGCGGTCAAAGCGCGTCTGATTGACTGCCGCTTGCAGCTAGCCCTAGAAGGCATTGCCGCCATTCAATGTGGCGCGTTTCATGTCACCACAGGCGGTATGCCGTATTTTAACACCACGCCACTGGGACGTGCGGTCACAGGCACCATGCTAGTTACCGCCATGAAAGAAGATGACGTCAATATTTGGGGCGATGGCTCAACCTATAAAGGCAATGACATCGAGCGTTTTTATCGTTATGGCTTACTTACCAACCCTGCACTCAAAATCTATAAACCGTGGCTTGACCAAACCTTTATTGATGAATTGGGCGGTCGCAGCGAGATGTCACAGTTCTTGATTGACAACGGCTTTGACTACAAAATGTCCAAAGAAAAAGCCTATTCAACCGATTCTAATATGCTAGGCGCTACTCACGAAGCCAAAGACTTGGAGTTTTTGGACGCCAGCATGCACATCGTTGAGCCGATTATGGGCGTGGCATTTTGGGATGACACTGTCAAAATCGACAGAGAAACGGTGACGGTACGCTTTGAACAAGGCATGCCTGTTGCCTTAAACGGTCAAACCTTTGAATCACCTGTGGATTTAATCCTAAAAGCCAACGAAATCGGTGGTCGCCACGGCCTAGGCATGAGTGACCAAATCGAAAACCGCATCATCGAAGCCAAATCACGCGGCATCTATGAAGCCCCTGCCATGGCGCTGTTACATATCGCCTACGAGCGTTTGGTCACAGGGATTCACAACGAAGACACCATTGAGCAGTACCGCATCAATGGCTTGCGCCTTGGTCGCTTGTTGTACCAAGGTCGCTGGTTTGACTCACAAGCCTTGATGCTACGCGAAACCGCCCAGCGCTGGGTCGCCAAAGCCATCACAGGTGAAGTCACCATCGAGTTACGCCGCGGCAATGACTACACCATCTTAAATACCGTATCGGACAACCTAACCTATCAGCCAGAGCGCTTGTCAATGGAAAAAGTGGAAGACGCGGCATTTACCCCCATGGATCGTATTGGGCAGCTCACTATGCGTAACCTTGATATCACAGATACCCGTGCCAAACTAGCGTTATACAGCCAATCTGGACTACTTGCCAATGCCCAAGGCTCTGACGTACCACAGCTTGAGCAAAAATAATCAGTCAAAACCAAAAAAAAGAGCAACCATGGTTGCTCTTTTTTTTTGACAAAATAATTTTTAAAAAATAAGCGTTAGTCGTTGGTATGAAACAATAAAAACAGCTCAACGATGTTTTTTTCAATTGCACCCGCCATTTGGCTCATGGTAGTTGGGTCTTTCATCAGTTCAACCATATCAGGTTCTTCAGCATCAATGCCACTGAACAACACCATTGGCAAGGTCAACATCGCAACATCTTCTTCGCTGTCTTCATCGGCAAACCAGTCATCTTCTTCATTGTCACTGGCATACATGGCATCTACAAAGCCCACCGACCACTCGCTCACTTCTGAATTTTCGATATCAGTATAATCAATGTCTGCCAAATCAAAGGGTAGCTCAATTTCGCGTTCATCTTGCAAGGTAGCTTGCAGCTCATCGCGCCATTCGCTGATGGCGGCTAACACCGCAGGATTGACTTGTTTTTGGTGACCCTCAAACAAATACGATTGCCATTGTGGTAAGGATTGGGCGATTACTGAGGCGGTTAAAAAACCATGCGTGGCAATGCTTGATAGTCCAAATTCATTATCATCACTGTCCAAAAAATCAATCAACTCATCAAAATCCATGGTATTTTTCCTATTATTGTCATTAAAAAGAAAGGTTAATACCCAGTGTATTAACCTTCGATTTATTCATCATTCATCATCAAAATCGTCTAAATCATCTAGGTCATCATCAAAACTATCTCTTAATGAACGCGCCAAGCGCTTTTCTTCAAGTAGATTATCAATCAGGCGACGTTTTTCTAGACTACTAGCTCGGCTGCGACCCGATGCGTCATCATCAGCTAATCGCGCGTCATCATCATCATCAAAGCTATCATCTTCAAAGGTATCATCAATATCTGGATCAGCCATTTAGTACTCCTCTCGCTGGTCATGTCGATAAATTTGCAAATTTATTAAGCCTTATAAGGGGTTTTTAAAAACAAGTCAAGCATTGCTAAAAAAAATATGTTAAAAAAAATTTCCCAAATCAATTTGCTAATATTTGTCTGTTGCTGTCAAAATTTCGTCCCGCTTGGCAATGAGTTCGGTCATCAAGGTTTCTGAGAGTCCGTTATACCAAACCATTTGTCGTTCCGCCACGGTAGTGGGATGGGTGATATTTTTGAACTGGACTTTGCCATCTAAGGTTTTTAGCAGCGGTTTGGGATACAGCAGTAATAGTCCGTCTTCTTTAGCATGGTTGACCATCAATTTTTGCACGTCCATAAACTGCTGGCTAAGGCTTGTGCCGATGGTCATAGGCAGGGCAAACCGCGAGAGTTCGCGGTGTTTTTCATACACTACTTGGTTTAAAATAATCAATAGCTTGGATAGTAAGACAGCAGCAAGGGGTAGCTGCTCAGGCTTGCCTTTTAGATGAATCACGGCGCCGTTGGCATTAAATCGAGGCGCTTCGCTGATGGTGACATCCTTGATATAACGATTTAGCAAACTATTATCGAGCACCAATAAGCTTTGATACGCACGCATAAGCAGTTGGTCACATAGCTGAAAATAAGGGTTAGCAATTTCAGGGGCAACGCGTTTTAATAGGTTGTATTGGTCATGAAAATGGATCTGAATTTTTATGTCTTGCTGCTGTGTGCTATCTGTAAAAGCATGAGTAACAGGGGGCTGAACGCTGGTATTGATTGGCGCGCTGCTCTCGGTAACAAGGCTAGGCTCAGCCGCGTCATTGCTTGTTAAGAACTCTTTGATGCTGGTGGTGGGGTTTTGTGTGTCTACGTCTTGGTGGTGGACGGTGCTATCATGCGTGACTTCGGTTGCGTTGCGTGATGGTAAATTCGTTAGCTGCCCACGCGCCATGACTATGCGCTGCTGGATTTTTTCACCCAACTGCTCCAGTTGTTCATTGGTTGGACGTGCCACGTAGCCATAAATTAACCACAAAAAACCATGCAAAATTGCTGAACCCAATATAAATAACCACTGGCTACTGACAATTTCGCCCTTAGATACCGCTTTCATGGTGATAATGGCATGACCTAGCACTTGGTTATTTTGGATAATTGGTTTGTCAATCACTTGCCCCGTGTCATTTTGTGCTTGTCCTGTTTGTACCAATGTGTGATTATTGGGATCGGTGATTACCAGTTTGGCAACGTCTTCATCAACTTGATAGCGATTGGCAAGTACACTTAAGCTAATCCGATCTTGGTTAGCAATGCCAACCATTGCCTCTTTGCCCAACTGCTCGACAATTTTTTCACCTTTATTGGTGCGGTACTCATACTGGGATTTTTCTGTACTAAAGACGAGCATTAGAAGGTGTAAACAAAAACTGACAAGCAGGATAATAGCAAATTTGCCTTGGCGGGGGGCTAAATGATTCATGAGTAGATTAAACTTTCTTTAACAGCGATTAAATGCTACATTATCATGCTTATTTTTTTGGCATACAAGGGGGTAATTCACCATGACAGCGAATTTTTTGTATCAACTTGATAAGCAGTTTCCCAATAGTTGGGTGCTGACCCTTTGCGCGTCCAAATTTGAGCTAGGCACAATCAACCAAATTAGTGACGTGTTGGCAAATATCCACCCCGCGCTGCGCGTCCTTTATCAATCTACCTTGGTCAATGAGCTAGATTGGCACGCCAATGCTAGTCTAGCCCAATGTGAACAAGTGAGCGCGGTGACGACACTGCAATGGGTGGTGGAAGGTTTGGGCTGCGAGGGCTTGCCCCCGCTTCTGCCACAAGTAAAAGCGGCATTTGCCGCCACCAACCTTAATAACATTGATGTCAATGCTATGCCCCTTGCCACGCTACTACGCCCGCATAAACTGGCACTATTTGACATGGACTCCACACTGATTGAGCAAGAAGTGATTGTGGAGCTTGCAAAAAAAGCAGGCATTGGCGAGCAAGTGGATACGATCACTGAGTCTGCAATGCGCGGCGAGATTGATTTTGTCGAAAGCTTCACGCGCCGTGTTGCACTATTAAAAGGGTTATCTAGCGAGGCATTAGAAGATATTGTCAACCATCACATTACGTTTAGCGTGGGCGCCAAACGTTTGGTTAGCGCACTAAAAGCAAATGGCTATCATGTAGTCTTGGTATCAGGTGGTTTTAATTATTTTGCCGAGCATGTCAAAAACACCCTAGGTATTGACGAGGTATATGCCAATGACCTTGATATCATCGATGGCAAGGTCACAGGCAAGGTCACCTCACCGATTGTAGATGGTCAGCGCAAGGCTGATATTTTGCAAAGCGTTGCCAGCCGCCTTGGCATTGGGCTAAATCAAACGGTGGCAGTTGGCGATGGCGCCAATGATTTGCCCATGTTGGGACTTGCCGATATTGGGGTGGCTTATCGTGCCAAGCCCATTGTGCGCGCCCAAGCGGACTATGCCGTTAATGTGGCAGGTCTTGATGGCGTAATGGCAATTTTAGGTTTAACCTCATAGCTCATACAAAGGCTTTTTAGGCATTCTCATGTTGGTGGTCAAAGCGCCAGTTTGTTTAACACTTTATTCACCACCATTTGGCTTTTTTGTTTGATAGCGGGCGACAAAATCACCAAGCCGCCTAAGATACCCATGAGGCAGCCCGCTGCCGTATCCCAAAAGCGGGTGGCAATAATTTCATTGATGGGACTAGGCTGGGCGGCGCTATATTCTGCCAAAAAAATGGTCAATGGGGTAATAAATACCACGGCAGCCCCGTAATGCCGCACAATCAACGTCTCAATACAAAACATCACCGCAAAAATAATCATGGCAACGCCGATTGCATCGGGACTTAGCAGTAACAACAGCCATGCCAATAAAATCCCTACCCCAGTGCCCGCAAGACGGTGTACCAGTTTTGTCCAGATACTCTGAAAGTTCATACCAAGCATAATCACATAACAGCTCATCGGCACCCAATACGGCTTTGGCATCTCAAAAACCAACGCAACCATCAAAGACAACGCCACAAAGATAGAGACAATCGCGCTATCCGCTAATACATCTTGCACAGGCATCACCTCAGGCACAGGCGCGACCGTGTTACCGTATACCAATATCAATGAATAAAAGCACGCCACTATCCCCGAAAATAATGCCCCCAATGCCACCAAACCAATAAAATCAGGGATTTGTGAAAAGCTTGCTGGCATAAACAGCGCAATAGCAGCCGCCATAATAATAAATAGCCCGCCAGGTGGAGACAATTTATAATAGCGGCTAAACAGCGTAATCCAAAATGTGATAAACATCATCAGCGGCACCGTTAATATGGGTACACGATGAGCAATCAACCCCACGGCAAAACAAGCCACCATACCAAAGCTACACGCCAACACCGCCGTCATACGAAACAGCAAACCACCCGCATATGGCAAATTTAAAATGACCATTGAACCAAGTGACGCTAACAATCCCATTGCCAAATTATGCAAATACGCCCCAACCAATACAGGAAAGCTCACCGCAATTGCCGCAACCAACGGCATATGCCACGGTCTAGGATTGCGATTAAATGTTGCCAAACTAGTGGTTGGCTGCTTAATATACTGATGTAACACAGCATGGTTTAAAATAAATGTTGTAATTTTTTTTATCATGGTCATACCAACAAAAAACTGGAGCAAGCCCCAGTTTATTTTTTATTCATAATCGTTTTTTTACTATTCAGGCATTGGCACGCCAATCCGCTGAGCCACTTCTTCGTATCCTTCGATTACATCACCCAGACTTTGGCGAAAGCGGTCTTTGTCCAATTTTTTCTTGGTTTCTTTGTCCCAAACGCGGCAGCCATCGGGTGAGAACTCATCGCCTAGCACAATACGGTCTTTGAATACACCAAATTCAAGCTTAAAATCTACCAGCATCAAGCCGCCTTCATCAAAAAGCTTAGATAACACGTCATTGACTCTGAAGGTTAAGGCTTTCATTTCATCTAACTGCGCTTGGGTTGCCCAGCCTAGTGATATTGCCAATGAATCATTAACCATCGGATCGCCTAGAGCATCATCTTTAAAAAACAGCTCAAACGTGGGTGGCGTCAAGGCTTGACCTTCTTGCAGCCCCAAACGGCGAACCAAACTACCCGCAGCATAGTTACGCACCACGCACTCTACAGGAATCATCGTCAGACGTTTGACCAACACTTCTTCATCAGACAATTGCTGCTCAAAATGGGTTTCAATCCCTGCTTCGGCAAGTTTTTGCATAACAAAAGCATTAAAGCGATTGTTGACTTTACCTTTGCGCGCCAATTGTTCAATACGCTCACCATTAAAGGCAGACGTATCATCACGAAATTCTAAAATCAAATAATCTGGGTTGTCTGTTTCAAACACAGATTTTGCTTTGCCTTTATAAAGTAACTGCTGTTTTTGCATGGTAGGTTCCAAAGTTGCTGTCCAAATTTGCTGTCAAGGTAATAGGCTTGACACTTAATTTTGTTTTACCGTAGAAATGGGGCGTGGTAGCTCAAAGCGCTTACTGCTGTCATTTTTTAGCTTTAACGTATTTTCGCCAGATTGCGGCACATGATAGATGGGGGTAAACGGCAAAGTTTGCGCCGCCGCGGGTAACTGGACAGGCGCAAGTTTTTGGGTTTTGGCATAGTCAAGTGAGTTATCAGCAACACTGCGCTTAAAAGTGCTGCAACCTGTGACTGCCACGCTAAGAGCCGCTACCGTAATAAGCGCGGCAGCAGAGATTGGGCGGTGATTTAATATAAACGCTGTTTTCATAATAAACCTGCTTTGATAAGGGCATCATCAATCATAGGTTGGTGCGCTGCAGACAACCAAGTAAGCGGTAAACGAATACCTTGCTCGATTTGTCCCATTTTATATAAGGCATATTTTGCTGGGATTGGGCTAGACTCCACAAATAAATCAGCGTGTAGATGCGCGATTTTTTGGTTGATGCTGGCAGCTTGCTCAAAGTCGCCTTGTAGCGCCAAATTAAAAATTTGGCTCATCGCTTTTGGTGCTACGTTTGCTGTTACTGAGATATTGCCTTTTGCGCCATGACGCATAAGCTCAAGCGCGGTGGCGTCATCACCTGAAAACACTGTCATACGACCTTTCACCGCCTCAATTAATTTGGCGCCACGTACTACATCACCTGTCGCATCTTTGATAGCAATGATGTTATCAATATCTGCCAACCGCTCAACTGTCGCTTGCTGCATGTCCACAATTGTACGACCTGGTACGTTATACAATACTTGAGGAATATCTACCGCCTCGGCGATGGCTTTATAATGTAAATACAAGCCTTCTTGGGTGGGTTTGTTGTAGTAAGGCACAACAAGCAATACCGCATCTGCACCCGCTTGTTTGGCATGCTGAGTCAATTCAATGGCTTCTACAGTGTTGTTGGCGCCTGTGCCTGCGATAACAGGAATACGCCCCGCCACTTGCTTCATGGTGAATTCAATGACGTCGGCATGTTCTTGCATTGAAAGGGTGGCAGATTCGCCTGTGGTGCCTACCGAAACAAGGACATCAGTGCCCTGCTCAATTTGCCAGTCAATGAGATTTGCCAATGATTGCCAATCGACGTCACCATTGCTGTGCATGGGAGTAACCAAAGCGACCATAGAGCCTTGCAGTTTATCTTGGATGGTTGTCATAGCAATACCTTGAACAAAACCTTAACTATCGTTGTCTGAGAGGATGAAATATTAGGCAATTTTTGCTTAGTTTAGCATAAAAATTATGCAAAGTTTAAGCTGTTTCGTTGCCAATCTGTCGGTTACTATACCAAGGTTTGCCATTTTTTATCGCCAAATTTGCAATCTCTAAAAACATTTTTGCTGTCGGGCTTGACCGTTTTTTAGAAATAATTCTCTCACCATAGAAAGGGGAAGCAGTCAATGCAAAAACCACGTGACCACGCGCAAGCCATACCGATCGTTACCTTATAGGTCAGCGTTGATTGTAATATCTAACACATCAATGGTCGGCGGACAATGCAACCGAAACGGTAGACCTGTCATCCCAATACCTGTATTAATCCACACTTGATAACGCTGATGGAGGGTTTCTTGGACACTATCTTTGGCTGCTAGTGCTTGGGCTGCTAGTGCACGGTTATTGGGTTTGCGAAGACCTGCCACCAGCTTGTTACCGCTTAGTGCTTTGACCATTAACGGGGTAAGCATGGGAATATTCACTTGCCCACCATGGGTCTGACCTGCAACCACCAAGGTATTGGCATGAGCGGCTTGTAATGTTTTGGGATTGGCTTCAAGCTGCTTTATGTCATGTGTGGCAATAATCAGCGGACAACCTGCACCCGTGTATTGTCGTATCAAGTGAGGAAGATCAGCGGTCACGCCGTCGCTCACGCCCATGACTTTGACCCCTGCAATCGTTACCCCTGTTTCGGGCAACCGCTCGATGCCAAGACTTGATAATACATAAGACAGTTGCTCGTTTTGTGGGTTACAGTCGCTGCGGTGGCTATAGGCTTTGGATTGGTCATTGTCTGACTGGCTAAACACGGTGTAGCAGGGTTTGTTGAGCGCTTTTAGTATCATCATTTGCCCAACCAAATCTGCGCCAGTATGATAAACCCAATCGCCTAAAATAATCACTGCGTCAACGGGCAGTTGATTGAGGCATTTTACCAACCGTTCTAATTGCTTTTTGTTGGAAAAAATACCCACATGAATATCACTTAACACCGCTAGCTGCGCATTGGCTTTGGGCGCTGAGGCTTTGTGTGCTGAGTGTTTGAGTAAAGAGGTGCTAGCAGGCGCCGAGATAGCGGCGGGAACGGTGAGCGCAATCTGATGGCGTGACACCCGTAAGCGGTTGGGCTCAATCCACGTCATGTACAAATATAGTAGCGATAGCGCAATTAGTAACCAGTACATGGCTTGGTTGTTAAATACCAGCTGCACATTTGCCCATACCAATAACCACAGTACCCAAAAGCGCGCGTAGTAGGTCGTCAGTTGTAGCCAAATTTGCACATTGCCTGCTGATGCATTGACTTGTAAGGTTTTTAGGCATGACCATACGATGACCAAAAGAGCGATGATCGTTCCAAGATGACCTAGCCAGTTGCCAATCATGCCAAACCGTAACCTACATTGAGTGAGTAATTACCAAAACAGCGTGTTAAAACGCGCGATATAAAAATGGCACATTATAAATGGCTACGTCTGCTGTGACAATTTAATTTGTTATAATAGTACAAAATAGCGCTCAATAGGGAAAATTGCACTTTTTTTTATCAAAACTGGTATCATATTAGCCTATTAGCGTCAGTGCAGCGCCAAGCCGCGCGTGCGCGTTTTGCATTTTATCCGCTGATTGCAATGAACTTTTTATAATCTTACCGACATCATATCTCAAGGACGTACGCCACCATGACAGCCAGCGTTACACCGTCAACTTCTGTTTCAACTGATACCCCCTCTACCCCATTTTTTGCGCCTAAAAGCCTTGCTACCAAACGTCACCAATTTGATGTGGTAATTGTTGGCAGTGGCGGTGCAGGCTTGTCTTTGGCACTTTCACTGCCCGCGCATTTATCCATTGCGGTCTTGGCAAAGGATAAATTAACCGAGGCTAGCACTTTTTATGCCCAAGGCGGGGTGGCAGCGGTTTTATCAGATGATGATTCGGTTGATGAGCATGTGGCAGATACGTTAATTGCAGGGGCAGGTCTTTGCCACGAAGATGCGGTGAGATTTACCGTTGAGCATAGCCGTGAGGCGGTAGAATTTTTGCTCAAACAAGGTGTCAAGTTTACCTTAGATGAAAATGAGACCCTGCATCTAACGCGCGAGGGTGGACATACCAAACGCCGCATTATCCATGCCGCTGATGCTACAGGCGTGGCAATTTCTACCACCTTGGTGCAGCGTATCAAACAATGCCCCAATGTGACTTTGTTTGAATACATGGCAGCCATTGATGTGATTACCACCAATAAACTTGCCAAGCGCAGTGGAACTGCCATAACCGAGCCCAACCGCGCTGTGGGACTTTATGCGCTTGATTTGACCAATAATGAGGTAGTGACTTTTAGTGCACCGTTTATTGCATTGGCGTGTGGCGGGGCATCAAAGGCTTATTTGTACACCTCAAACCCTGATATTGCCACGGGGGATGGCATTGCAATGGCGTGGCGAGCAGGCTGCCGCGTTGCCAATCTTGAGTTTAATCAGTTTCATCCCACTTGCCTATATCACCCTGAAGCGCGCTCTTTTTTGATTACCGAAGCCATGCGCGGTGAAGGCGCGTATCTGCGCTTGCCACCCACCAAAGAACACCCTGATGGTGAGCGCTTTATGCTACGCTTTGATGAGCGCGGTGAGCTGGCACCTAGAGATATTGTGGCGCGTACGATTGACTTTGAGATGAAGCGTTTGGGCATTCGCCATGTGTGGCTTGATATCACCCACAAAGATCCTGAGTTTGTCAAAGGGCATTTTCCGATGCTATATGAGCGCCTGCTTGAGCTTGGCATTGATATGACAAAAGATAAAATCCCTGTCGTGCCTGCCGCGCATTACACGTGTGGTGGTGTGATGGTCAACCAATATGCACAGACCGATGTATTAAATATGTACGCCATGGGCGAAACGTCATTTACAGGGCTACACGGTGCTAACCGCATGGCAAGTAATTCACTGCTTGAGTGTTTTGTATATGGCATGAGCGCGGCGCGCCATATTGCCTCGGCATTTGAGCAGCAACGTGTGCCGCCGCTGCCAGTGTTACCTGATTGGGACAGTCAAGAAGTTAGTGACCCCGACGAGGAAGTGATTGTATTACAAAACTGGGATGAGCTGCGCCAAAATATGTGGCATTACGTGGGTATTGTGCGCTCTGACAAACGCCTACACCGTGCATTAAGCCGTATTTTATTGTTAAAACAAGAAGTGAATGACTATTACGCCCATTTTGTGGTGAGCAAAAACTTGATCGAGCTGCGCAACCTGCTGCTGGTGTCCGAGCTAATTGTGCGCTGTGCGCTGCGCCGTCATGAGTCGCGTGGTCTGCACTATAACCAAGATTTTCCGCAAGCTTTGCCCGTGGCAGCAGACGTTATTTTAACGCCTTCGATGCCGTAATTGTGCTTTGATTTAATAGGATTAAAAAGGTGCATTGAATGCACCTTTTTATGTTATGGACGCTCGTTTTTATTGTGGTCGCTTGTTTTTATTGTGGGTATCAACGGCGTAGCCTATGCTACTTGCCCACGTTCGTTTTTACTGTTAGTTTTTACTGTTATTTTCTAACATTAGCTTCTAAAGCCAATTTTTCTCAACTAAAGCCAATTTCTATCAACACTTTTTGCAGTACTTCATCAGCTGTACCGCTCGCATCAATGCGTTTGACGCGCTCTGGCTCGCGCTGTGCTTGATGGGCAAATCCTTGATGTACCCGCGCAAAAAATGCGATGTGCTCTTGCTCAAAGCGGTCAAGCTTGCCGCGATTTTTGGCGCGTGCCATTCCTTCAACCACAGGCAAATCCAGCCACACTGTCATATCAGGTAGTTTGGGTACAAATTGCTTAATGAGTAATGTAATTTTTGCCAAATACGCCCGATCACCCAGTTTTCGCCCAAAGCCTTGATAGGCCATGGTTGAATCGGTAAAGCGGTCACACAATACCCATTGACCCTGCGCAAGTGCGGGCAAAATCACTTGAGCTAAATGGTCAGCACGCGCCGCAAACATCAATAATAATTCGCTGTCTTCTGCCATGTGGGTGGCAGGATCTAAAAGCAAGGCGCGCAGCTGCTCAGCAAAAGCGCTGCCTCCTGGCTCACGGGTTTGTATAAAATCAATACCTTGCTGGGTCAAATATGCGGCAACATTAGCGATTAAGGTAGATTTACCTACCCCTTCTGTGCCTTCAAAACTAATAAACTGTGCCACGATTAATTACCTTGTGCCTTTTTTTCACGCATGACGCGCAAGTAATCTTGAACCGCTTGGTTATGGTCTTCAAGGTTGCTGGTAAACTTATGACCGCCATTGCCTGTTGCCACAAAGTATAGCGAGTCAGTTTGGTTGGGATGCAGTGCCGCTTTGATAGAGGCGACACTGGGCAAGGCGATGGGTGTGGGCGGTAGCCCGTCAATTTGGTAGGTGTTGTAGGGGGTTTTTTCTTCCAAGTCAGATTTGCGGATGTTGCCGTTATAACGCTTGCCCATGCCATAAATCACGGTTGGGTCGGTTTGTAGGCGCATATTTTTCTTTAATCGATTGACAAATACCCCTGCCACCTCCTCTCGTTCACTTGCCACACTGGTTTCTTTTTCAATGATGGACGCCATGATGAGCGCCTCATAGGGGGTTTTGTAGGGCAAGTCAGTTTGGCGGTTGTCCCAGTTTTCCATCAACGCATCGTATTGGCGATTAAATAAATCTGTTAGTACCTTTTTATCGCTGCTGCCTTCATTAAAGTAATAGGTGTCTGGTGAAAACCAACCTTCAAGGTTGTCATTGGGATGATAGGCTTCAGGAATGTTCAACCCCAGTTTGGCAATGTCCACTTTATCACCTGTGATGACTTCGTTTTTGATGCCCTTATTTGCCAATAAGGTTTGGTACAAATTGTTGGCGGTTTTGCCTTCAATAATTTGCACGCGTACAAACGCTACTTTTTCGCCTTGTGCAATGACTTCTAGCATTTTGGCAAAGCTGGGGTTTTCAGGTAGCTGATACACACCCGAATGTAGTGGCTTATCCACAGTAAGTTTGATATAAAGCTTGGCAAGCGGCGCGACAAAGAGTTTGGTGTTTTTATCCCACTCATCCACTAGCCCATAGTAGGTTTGTCCTTTGTTAATTGTCACCATTTTTTTTGGCTGGTCAATGGTGCTATACAATGTGTTATAAAAGGAAAATAGCAGCCACCCAAGTACCAATGCGCTAAAACCCAAGACGGCTAGAATGCGAATTTTGGTTTGTTGGTTTCGACCTGTGATAGTATCGCTAAATTCTCGGGTTGAACGGTTAAGTAGTCCTGTGTCATTACCATCCGCATTTTTGCCGTCATCAAGCGGGTTTAGCGGCTGATTATCCGCTGCATTGTTACTGTCATTAGGCTTATTATTAGATGGCTCATTCATACAAGATTCTTTTATCAGTGCAATTAGCGCGAATTTATCAAGTAATGGCAAAAATAGCAATTTTTTTTGGTGAATAGGATGGCTAGTTTGGGGTTTTTAGCTGACAAATATTGGGAATATGCAGCGTATGTGATTGATTTTTAGGGTCAATTAGCGTGGTAATGGGGATAATGCCACGCACCGCATTACAAAAAAATAAGCCGCTCATTTGTGACATGTCATGGGTTGCCAAGACGCGCTGCTGACAAGGCTGCTGGGCACAAGCAAAGCTGTCTAAGATAACTTGCCGCATCACCCCTTTGACCCCAGATTGGGTGATAGGCGGTGTGTACCACGTTTTATTACCATTTAGCTGATAAAAAAAGTTACAAAACGTCCCTTCCACCCAGTTGCCGCTGATGTCTTGTACCAAACCTTCAATTAAGGTGGCTTCACTTGTTTGGCGTTGCCACAATTCACGGCTGGCTAATACTTTATCTTGGGCATTGAGTAGTTTTAATCCGCTAAGCGGTGGTGGTAAACAGGCTATTTGTTGGGTCAGGCACACGGCGGTGGCGGCAGGCTGTTGCTGGATTTGGTTGGCAGCGCTTGCAAGTGGTTGGGGCGTAGGCATGAGTTTGACCCAACTGTGTGCCGCTTGATTGATAAAGCCATACCCCGCTATGGGCTGGTTTTGGCGGCAGATGATGAGTTTTATTATCCCTTGCCCTAGCTGCTTGGCGTAGCTTTTGAGGTGTGTTTTTATGATAGCACGGCTCTGGCACAAGTCTGCACAAGGTGCGCCTACTTTAGGGGCAAGCTGCAGCGCCTGGAGGCTTTGCATGATGCGGTCTAAGTGATACGCTAGCCAATTAATTTGCCCATCAACGACTGCCATGGTGGTAAAAAATCCGTCACCATAAGCAATCACGCGCGCATCTATGCCGATGGCGGCACAGGGGACTGGGTTTGGTGAGTCTTCAAGATGGTACCACATGGCGGTTAGCTGCTCACTTTTTTGGTGGGGCGCTTGGGTTTTTTGATAACCAAGTCACAATGGTAGTTTTGGCAGCGGGCAAGGGCAATTAGGGTGCCTTGGTAAGTTTTATTCTGTAGCGTTTGCCCATTTAGCATAGCAGCGACCACAGTAGCACCTTCTTCACCCAACCACTGCTGCGCCAGTTCAAAAGCATTTTTGGCGTGTTGCACACTCATTTGCTTGATGGCATCACTGTCATGACTGCCTGCAAAATACCATTGTATTTCCATGTACTTGGTTGAGTCCAAAACATCAAAATACGGCGCACCCGTCTTAGCAAAACTGTATTTGGTGGCAAGGTTACTATCGTAGTCCAACTGGCGAGCGTCCACGGATGACGGCTCTCCTAGCTGCGCGCTGAGGGTGTTGCTGTCCCATAGACTGATCGGTTTGGCAACGCTTTGTTGACGCCATGTATCAATTGGATAGACCACGGGACGGCCGTTGCTAGTATGCTGATGGGCAGGGTTATCCACCGATGCCGCACGCTCATCGGTGCTAATTGCCCTGTTTTTTTGGGAAGAAAATTCCTCTAGTTTTTGGCAGCCTGCCAATACTAACAGGCACACCATACCCATACCTAGACACTGGTAGTGACCACGCGCTGTATCGGCGTTAATAGATAAGCGTGATAAGGACGAGGTTAACAAAACGTTGTTCACCATAACAAATTTGAGGACAAAAAATGGCTGCAGATATTGTAGCAAGGCGCTTGGCAGGTTAACAGTGTGGTTTTGTGTCTATTATTGAGCACTATTTGATAACCCTTTTGCTATTTTAACACTTTACAACAGCTGCTTGGTTAAAGTGTGTCACCGCCATTGAAGTGGGTGGCAAAACTATTGTAAAGTAATGAATATTTATCCAAATAATATAGGTTATAGCATGTCATTGACTCCAAGGCTAGACGCACCGTATCATTGTATCGTTATCGGCAATCCCATTGCCCATAGTAAGTCACCCGAGCTGCACCAAGCGTTTGCCAAGCAAACAGGCATTGAACTGTCCTATCAACGTCAATTATGCCCCAATGATGTCGACAGTTTTACCGCGGTGGTAGACGCATTTTTTGCAGGCGGAGGTACGGGCGCCAATGTTACGGTACCTTTTAAAGAAATGGCGTTTGCGCTTTGCCAAAGCCGTGGTGAATTGTCTAAATTTGCCCAACTGGCAGGTGCGGTCAATACCCTTGCCATCAAAGACGGCAAGCTCTACGGTGACAACACCGATGGGCGTGGCTTGGTGGCAGATTTGCAGTCACAAGGCGCTGTGCTGCAAGGCGCGGCAGTGGCTATTGTGGGGGCAGGTGGGGCAACCCGTGGCGCGATATTGCCACTGCTGGATGCTGGCGTTGCCTCCTTACATATCGCCAATCGCACGGTATCCAAAGCTAAAAGCCTAACCCAGTTGTTTGATACCGATAAGTTGACGTTTTCAAGTTTGACCGATATTCCCAACCAGTTTGATGTCATCATCAATGCCACATCGATTGGGCTTAGTGGTGAGAAGTTGCCATTTAGCGAGACGTTAACCGCGGGTTTTGCTTATGACATGATGTATGGCAAGCCTTCGGCTTTTTTGGATTTTTTTAACACTAAAAATGCCAAAACATCGGATGGTTTGGGGATGCTCATCAATCAAGGCGCGTTAAGTTTTGAATTGTGGACAGGGCAAAAGGTGGATTTGACGGATTTTACATTTTGATAAGGATCACAAATTGTTTTGGCTATGTTATGACCCATGATCAAAATCCAATAAAAAAACCGCCAACAATGACGGTTTTTTTAAGCCTAGTTAAAAATCAATAATATCCCAAGATTTTCCACCACACTAAGCCCACGCCTAACCAAATGGCTAAATTAACCACACTCATCGCAAAGCCAGTTTTCCACCATTCGCCTAGCGTGGTAAATCCTGAGCCAAAAATAACAGGTGCCGTTCCTGTGCCATAATGGGTTAAGCTCATCATTAGGCTACTCGAGGCTGCCAAGATAAGGGCAAATAGCATGGGTGGCGCGCCCATGGCAATCCCTACCCCATAAAACGCCGCAAACATGGCGGTGATATGCGCGGTAGTACTGGCAAAAAAGTAATGCGTATATAAATATACCAAGGTCAAAATAGCACATGCCCCTACCCAACTGACACCCAGATGCGTAATACCTGTTTGGATATTTTTGGCAAACCAGTCAATCAGCCCAAGTTTACTTAAGAACGTTGCCATCATGATTAACGCACTAAACCAAATAATGGTATCCCAAGCGGATTTTTGCTTGAGCACATCATCCCAATTTAGCACGCCTGTCAATAACAATACCGACAACCCAATAAATGCAGTGGTTGTGGCATCTAGCATAAACGCATCACCCAAAATCATCGCAGGAATATTTGCCCATAAGAGAAGTAACAAGGCAAAAACTGCCAACATGATTTTTTCATCAGTATGAACTTTGCCCAATGATGTCAAATTTTCGCGTGCATATTGAGTGGCATTGGGTGTGGCTTTGAGTTCTGGCGGGTATAGTTTATAAATGACCAGTGGCATCACAAGCAGACAAGCCACACCTGGCACAAACATAGCAATTGCCCACGTCGTCCAGCTAAGCTCAATTTGTTTGCCTGTGGCCTCGCCAATAAGTTTGACCACCAAGGGGTTGGGTGCGGTCGCGGTAATAAACATCGCTGAGGTAATTGGATTGGCGTTATAGTTTACCAAAGCCAGGTAGCGCCCCACTCTTGACTGGGTGTTATTTTCAGGATCAGAATCCAACGCATGCGAGATAGAACGCATAATCGGATGAATAATCCCACCCCCACGTGCTGTGTTTGATGGGGTAATCGGTGCCAATACCAGCTCTGCTAGCGTCAACGCATAGCCGATGCCTAGCGTTTTTTTACCAAATAATGAGATAAAGTAGTAGCCAATGCGAGCGCCCAAACCTGTTTTGGTCAGGCCATACGAAATCATGACCGCCACACCAATCAACCAAATCAATGGGTTAGAAAAACTTGACAGCGCATCTTTCAGTGCATCTGCTGGCTTGGGGCTCGTCACGCCTGTGATTGCCACCAAACTAATGGCAATGATAGAAATTGCCCCAATCGGCATGGCTTTGCCAATAATAGCGGCTATAGTACCCACAAATAACGCCAACAAATGCCAAGCTTCTGGCTTTACCCCTTGTGGCACAGGAATCAAAAACCAAATAATCAGCGTCGCTGCCACCGCAATCAGCGTGGGCAGTGGTTTGAAACCGAGGGCATTGCTAACATTGCCAACATGGTTGGGCTGTGATGGCGGCGCAGTTTGGGGCGCGGCGCCATTTGGGTCAGCGGGGTTTTTTTTGAGTGTCATTGGTATCGTTACCTCTTATTATTATACGGCAAATAAAAAAAGCCAGTATCACCACTGGCTTTTGGAAAACAACTAATGATCATCACAGTGCCACTCATTCAAACGGCGTCCATGATCATCCGCTGCCTGTTAACCCTTAAATTGTGACAATTGCGATAAAATTTGACTGATTTCGTCATTGGCTTGGTGTTCGGTTTGGGTATCACCTTGTGGGGTTAGGTTATCAAACACTTGCGGCAATAATTGGGCCAATCCTTCACGCACCACGTTTTGGTCTACCCCTGTCTGTGCTGCCACTTGCGCAAGCTCGTTGTTATCAAACAATTGACTGATAGCATTAGGGTCTAACGGCTGATTGGATTGAGTTGCACTCATCCAAGAATTGGCTTGTTGCCCAAAACCCATGTTTTGAATTTTATTCAATGCACCTGATAATCCGCCATTTCGCTGAATAAACATCAATGCTATAGGTAACAACGCTGCCATTAGCATCCCCTTACCACCCAAGCCGCCTTGGCTAGATGAGGACGAATTCATGCCCATGCCACCGCCTAACACGTTGCCTAGCACTTGACCTAATACCCCGCCTTGCGGCATTGCGGTACTGCTTTGGTTTTGGTTCATCGCCATACCAATAATATCATCCAAACCAAAACCGTTATTGAGATTGACCCCTGATGACGTACTGCCCGTCTGAGCACCGCCTAGCATCCCACCCAAAATACTACCAAGCCCGCCCATACTGTCTTGGGGGTTTGCAGCGTGCGGCATGTGACCGCCCATTTTATTTTGTAGGGCATTGGTGGCAATTTGGGTAACAAGATTGGTCAATAAGCTCATAAAATTCTTCCTATTTAATGGGTATGTTGTATCTATTAAACGCTAAAAACCGAGCAAACGCTGAAAACCGTGCAAGTCGTGGATAAATCCCCCCACAAACAGCATGGTTAAGCTTATTGTAGCAACCTTTAGCAACGTTTATATGCCAGTTTTGTTATCGCGCTAGTATTTTTAGCTGCCGCCAGTTTTCTTGGTCAACTTGGTCTTGCCACACCATGATTTTGATTGTTTTTGGCAATGGCTGGCTAATGGCAAACTGCAAAATCACCGCCACCCCTACGTCTGATACTGTTAGCAATGTGGCGTGCCATATATCCTGCTTTTGCTGCCAAGGTATCAAAAAACGCCCCTGTACCAACTGCAATTGCCAAGATAAAAACTGATAACGTTCTGCCGTGCGTTTGCTGGCGCCATACGGTCTTTGACTGGCTTGGTGCTGAGTCAGTGTGGCACACGCGATGAGATGATGGCTAAAGATTTGCCCAAACCACATCAACACCGCTGCCAGCACCGCAACTAATAATTGGTAATGAAAACTTAAAGCAAGCGGGGCAAGCATCAGCCCAAATCCTACACCACAAAGCCCCCAAACCCAGCGCTTAAAGCGGCTTGGTTGTAGCCAAGCATCTATGTTAATCACATCATTATTTGCCAAATGCGTTGCCCTTTTTATCCGTGAAGGTATCGCTTTATCAGTGCGCGGATTGTAGCCGTTTGAGCTTGGCGATTAACTCGGCAAATTCAGGTTTGGTGGGATGATTATGTAAAAACCAATCAAGCAAATCAGGGTCTTCTTCTTTGACCAGTTCGGCAAATACTTGCTGCTCACTAGCCTCCGCTTGTAAATAATGGGTGCGTACATAAGGGTCAAAATAATAATCCAGTTCTTTTAAACCGCGTCTGGCACGGTAGATGACTTTGCGCTGTTCTAGGGTCGGTTCTGGCTGGGTGTCGCTCATACTAATTCCTTATAAAAATGATGGGTGCTGATTCATTGCTTGCCACATTGCAAGTCCCGCTTTGGTCGCTGCCACATTGTGCGTGCGGACAATACAAGCGCCCTGCTGCACCGCCAGCAACGCTGCCACCATACTGGCAATATCCCTATCGCTGGCTTTATGTGGCAATTGTGCTGTTTTTAATACTTCTCCGATAAAGCGTTTTCGTGACAATGCCACCATAACAGGCAAATTAAAGGTATGTAACCGATAAAATTCCTTGAGCCATATCAAATTTTGGGCGTGGTTTTTGGCAAAACCAAAGCCTGGGTCGATAATAAGGTTGTCGCGTTTGACACCGCCTGCGATAACCGCATCAACGCGCGCTTGCAGCTCAGTAATGACATCTGCCACGATATCTTGATAGCTATCTAGCTGGTTCATGGTGGTCGGCTCGCCGCGCATGTGCATCAGCATGACAGGAATACCAAGCGCCGCAGCGGTGGCAATGGCATTGGGTCTGGTCAACGCGCGTACATCATTCCATATACCTGCCCCCGCTTGGCTGGCTAGACGCATCACGTTGGGGTTACTGGTATCCACCGATACCCAAACCTGTGTGCCAAAATTGTGGCAGATGGCTTCAACTACCTTGACCACCCGCGCGATTTCTTCTTCTTCACTCACCGCACAGGCATTGGGGCGCGTTGATTCGCCACCCACATCAATAATGGTCGCACCTTCGTTAATCATTTTTTCTGTGTGGCGCAGCGCATTATCCAACTGGTAATACTGACCACCATCAGAAAAAGAATCGGGGGTGACGTTGAGTATGCCCATAATATGCGGCCGCGACAAATCTAACGTGCGCTGCTGATAATTGATGGAGAACTTGGGAATGGCGTGAAGCTGCATGAGAAGAACCATATGACTGACCAATGATTTGAGCCATTGTAAGCCAAAAATAAAAAAACCGCTATCAGTTGATAACGGTCTTATTTTTTTATCAATTACATTGCAGGCAAGGGCGGCGGCGTCAATCCTGAGCCACCTGACGGTGGGTTGGCAGGTTTATCAAAATTGATGCGGCTAGGCTCTTGATACACTTTGGGCTCACGCGGTGGTAACCCTGCCATGATATCTTGTAATTGGTCACGGTCAATGGTTTCCCATTTCATCAGTGCCTCGACCATGGCGTGCATTTTGTCGGCATTGCCTTCAATCAAAGCGCGGGCAATGTCATACTGTGCTTCTAATATACGGCGTACTTCGTCGTCTACTTTTTGTTGGGTAGCTTCTGAGATGGTTCGAGATGACCCACCAAAATAGCCTTGGTTTTCATCTTCTTCATATACCATCACACCCATGGCATCTGACATACCGTATTTGGTCACCATCGCACGTGCCATTTTGGTAGCCCGTTCAAAATCGTTAGATGCGCCAGTGGATTGCTGGTTGATAAACACTTCTTCTGCAATACGTCCACCAAATAAAATCGCAATGTCATTGAGCATTTTTGATTTATAAATACTGGTTTGGTCGTGCTCAGGCAGCTGCCAAGTTACCCCCAATGCCCAGCCACGCGGCATGATAGTAACCTTATGCACGGGGTCGGTGCCTGGGAGCATCTCAGCCACCAACGCATGTCCTGCTTCGTGATAGGCAGTGGCGCGGCGCTCTTCTTCACGCAGTACCATGGATTTTCGCTCAGGACCCATATATAGCTTGTCTTTGGCTTCTTCAAAGTCGTTCATATCGACGCAAGCCTTGTTGTTGCGCGCCGCAAACAGGGCTGCTTCATTGACAAGGTTGGCAAGCTGTGCACCACTAAAGCCTGGGGTACCACGCGCCAATGAGCGAATATCCACGCCAATGGTCGAAGGCAGTTTTTTCATATGCACGCGAAGGATTTGCTCGCGCCCTTTGATGTCGGGCAACCCAACTTGGACTTGGCGGTCAAAACGCCCTGGACGTAGCAAGGCTTTGTCAAGCACATCCACACGGTTGGTGGCGGCAATCACAATCACGCCATCATTGCCTTCAAACCCATCCATCTCAACCAATAGCTGGTTTAGGGTTTGCTCACGCTCGTCATGACCACCCCCCATGCCTGCACCGCGGTGACGACCGACCGCATCAATCTCATCAATAAAGATGATACATGGGGCATTTTTTTTGGCTTGCTCAAACATATCACGGACACGGCTGGCACCCACACCCACAAACATCTCCACAAAATCAGAGCCTGAAATGGTAAAAAACGGTACCTTTGCTTCGCCTGCAATCGCCTTGGCAAGCAGGGTTTTACCTGTTCCTGGTGGTCCTACCATCAAAACACCGCGCGGAATGGTCGCGCCAAGTTTGGTGAATTTTTCTGGATCACGCAAAAAGTCCACAATCTCGGTGACTTCTTGTTTGGCTTCATCGCACCCTGCTACGTCCGCAAAGGTCACTTTGATCTGGTCTTCAGAGAGCATCTTGGCTTTGGATTTGCCAAAGCTCATCGGGCCCATGCCGCGTCCACCACCAGCACCGCCACCATTCATATTACGCATGATAAAGAGGAATAAACCAATAATGAGTAACACAGGAAAACTGGCAATCAATAGCTGCATCATCACCCCTTGGCGTTCGGGGGCGGCGCCTTGTACTTCAACATTATGCTTGATTAGCTTTGGCATCAGCTCGGTGTCTGTGACAGCAGGACGAACTGTTTCAAATGTTGAGCCGTTTTTCTTTTCACCAGAAATCTGCTCACCGTCAATTTTGACACTCTTCACTTGGTCAGTTGCCACAGCACTGACAAATTGAGAATAATTGAGCTTATCAGGTTCATTGCGGGTATCAAAATTGCTAAAGACTAGCACTAATACCCCTATCACAACTAACCACAATAAGGTATTTTTTACCATGTCGCTCACGTTGTTTTTCCATCCTTCGCGTTAGGGGAGTTAAATCAAGAATTGTTGACCAATGCTTGGTAAGAAAAAAGTTGGTCGGTTATTACCAAATTATTAAAAAAATACATTAAACTTTAAATATACCATGATATATGGTTTTAAATTGACATTATCAAGCAAAATCTGTGTTATTTTCTGGTAAAAACATCTTACTGTAATTGGTCAATTTAAGTTCAATGATGGTATGCCTGTTGGGATGGGCTATTTGGTGGCGATCCAATACATCTCTTTGGAGCGCGCGCGCGAAGCAGCAGGCTTGATACTACGCACTTTGCTAAATCGTTGCTGCATGTTTTTGCGCAGTTCATCAGAGCCTTCACCCTGAAACACTTTGATAATGAGTGAACCACCCACAGGTAGCACTTGCTCAGCAAAATCCATGGCAAGCTCACACAAATAAATCATGCGCGGCTGATCAACAGCAGAAAACCCCGAGGTATTAGGCGCCATGTCAGATAATACCACGTCTACTTTTTTGCCTGCGACCGCTGCCATGATGTCATCAAACACTGCCTGCTCACGAAAGTCACCTTGGATAAACGTGACGTTTTCTAGGGTATCCATGGGCAAAATGTCGGAGGCAATCAGCTTGCCATTGTCACCTACTAGTTTGCCTGCCACTTGTGACCAACTGCCTGGGGCAGAGCCCAAATCCACCACAGTCATGCCTTTTTTAATCAGCTGCAGTTTTTCGTTGATTTCAAGCAGTTTATATGCCGCTCTCGCCCGATAGCCATCACGCTGTGCTAATTTGACATAATGGTCATCAAGGTGTTCTTTCATCCACGCTCGGCTGCTTTTTGAAAGTTTTTTGTTGGTAATACGCGTTGCCATAATGATGTCTACTCGGTTGCTTTACGATCAAGTGAAGAAAGTTGAACGCTTTGGGTTTTTGAGAGAAGTGGCATGGTCGATTTCTGCCAAATTCTCGCAAAATGTCGCTTATTTTAACATATTTCAATCAGTTATCCTGTGTTTAGCGCGCCATGATTGATTGATTTTTTCAAATTTTGGTATGAGTCGGAAGATGCAGGCTGACCTAAGGTATTGGGCTTGCCATTTTGGTGACAACCTATGTTACAATTCACTAAGCGCCAGTATTAGTATGCTATAATAGCGCTTAATTTTTTTGAAGGTTGTTAGACTATTATGGCAAAATCCTCATTATCCAATGCTGATATCAAACACTTAAAAGGCATTGGTCACCAGCTCAATCCTGTGGTAATGATTGGCGGACAAGGCATCACCCCCACGGTGATTGAAGAAATCGGGCGTGCGCTCACTGACCACGAACTAATCAAAGTAAAAATTCCAGCGGGCAGCAAAGAAGACAGAGACAGTATTGCCCATGCGATTGCCGAGGCAACCGATGCTACGATGATTACCAGCATTGGGCGTGTTTGCCTGCTGTATCGCCGTAATCCCCACGCCAACCCAAAATTGTCTAATCTAGTAAGATTTGGCTAAAATTGGTGCCAACAATTTAGATGAATCAGACGCAAAACGTGATAAAACACCTTCATCAAGCTTGTTTTGGTGCCCCATCTTGCGCCCAAAACCCTGTTTTTGAGTTAATGTCTTTTGAGCTACTGCCTAATACCGATAACACGCCTTTAATGGGCGATATCCCGACTATTAAGGGCAGTGTCTCATCGCGGCAAAATTGTTTGGAGGTGACTTTTACTCTGACCAACATTCCTACTACCCTAGAGGTCGCGGCATTTGATGGGGCGAATACCCGTCATAGCGATTATTTGTGGGAGCAAAATTGCTTGGAGATATTTGTGGGCGATACTAACGCCCACTATTATGAAGTGAATGCCAGTGTTGATGGGCGTTTTGCGGTATATGAGTTTGATAGCTACCGTCATCCAGCGAGTTTACCACCACAAAAGAGCACCGACATAACCTTCCAATGGCATAAAGTGCAAATCGGTTCGGAGTTGGTGTACCAGTTTAGTTTAGCATTTTTAGCAACGTCTAAGTTTAAAGTGCAAGAAATCACGCGCATCAATCCATGTGCTATTTTGTATGCGGATAATCACCCAATATTTTATGCGATCCATCATGCAACACCGCCTGATTTTCACCATAAAGCCTATTGGGTAAAATTTTAACTTCAAAAAAAAACTGGCTATTTTGCCAGTTTTTTATCACAATCGCTTGATTAACGAGCAGGCGCCATCGCTAAGTAGGTTTGTGGATTAACGGCTTGACCGTTTTGACGCACTTCATAATGCAGATGTGCGCCTGTCGAACGCCCCGTGTTGCCCACATCTGCGATATGCTGGTTTGCCGATACGGTATCGCCGACACTTACATAGTTGGCTGAGGTATGCGCATAACGCGTCATGGTACCATTGCCATGGTCAATCTCAACATAACGTCCGTAGCCTGTGCCCCAACCCGAAAACGTCACCACCCCATTGCCTGTGGCATAGATAGGTGTGCCAATCGGTGCGGCAAAGTCCATACCTTTATGAAACTGGGTTTTGCCCGTCACAGGATGAACACGGTAGCCAAAACCTGAGCTCATACGTGCCGACGAAGTAATAGGACGCACAGCCAGCATACCGTTGCCCACATAACTACCCGATGATGATAGCGTAATAACATTATTGGTTGATTGGGTAGATAGCTTTTGGGTAAAAACCGCTAAGCGGTCTTCTTTTTGCTGCGCTGCTTGGCTCAAGTTTTTGATGGCATCATTGACGGCATCAGAGGATACATAATAGTCTTCACCCTCATCTTCTGTTAGCACCACTTTGTGGCTATATTTTGATGAATTGGTGAGTGAGAGAATTTGAGCTTGTGCAACACTCATCGTGGTTAATGCAACAACAGGCAGTGCAATAAGAGCTAATTTCATTCATACATCCTTTGGTTTAAATCAATGCTTTTTTGAGATATCGCAAGATTTAAATGACTATAATTTGGCTTTAAAATCACCTACACTAAAACCAAATAAAAAACCTATTCGCCACTCTCACATTTTATTAATGGGTTGCTTTGATCTATGAAAAAACCTACCAACTATCTGGCTTCTCGTACCGAACGTTTGGCAAATTATCGTTTGCCCTTTCAGCAAAAACTGCAACAATTGCAGCAGTTGACCAAAACCATCCAACAAGCCTGGCAACCCATTTTGCCCACCGAACTGCTAACAACATTACAAGTCATTGATTATGAACAACAAAATTTGGTGGTAAGTACTCACAGCCACACGATTGCCAACCATCTTAACTATAACCAGCAAAACTTGCTGACCATGCTACAAGCACATGATGCTTATTTTTGTGGATTTGGGCAGGTACGATTTCGTGTGATCCTCACCAAAGCCTTGGGAAGTGAGGGCGACACGCATTTACAATGTAATCAACAAGTTACCACTGTAAAGAAATGTGAACTCAACGAATCTACGAAGCAGAATATAGCACAGCTTTGCGAGCTTGTCACGGTTGGGGCGCCCCTCAAAGCTGCTTTACAAAAATTGATAAAAGACTAAATACCATCAACTTACAATGTAACTTTATGTAAATATTGTTACTATTTTTATCATAACCGTCAAGTTAGCGCCCGTGTTTTGCAACGCAAAGTTAAAGCGGTTTGGTCAAGATTACATAAGACAACCACCCTAAGATATCTTTATCGGGATTAACTAGGGTAGTGGGCGACTAAATTAGACAACAAAAGATATCTTTTTTTTAAATTTGACCGTGTTGATTTTTTTTGCAGATTAAGGGTGAATAGCATGACTATGGGGGTAAAAAAAATGTTACTACTCCTCACATTTATAAAAAAAATTATTTATTAAAATTAATCAGTTTATTTAATACAAATAAACTAAATGGTTTTTTATGATTCATATTTTGTTACAATTTCGTAGTTATCAGGGTCGCTAAACAATTGTCGCAACAACAGGTTATTGAGAGCATGTCCAGACTTGTAGGCATAAAATGCACCCAAAATTTGGTGACCTGCCAAATACAAATCCCCTACCGCATCCAGTACTTTATGACGTACAAATTCATCCATAAAGCGCAAACCTTCTGGATTTAGCACTTGGTGATCATCTAGCACAATGGCGTTTTCCATGCTCCCCCCAAGCCCCAAATTATTGGCTTTAAGATACTCAATGTCTTTTAAAAAACCAAACGTACGAGCACTGGCAATTTGGGAAATAAAGTTGGTTTCGGTAAAATCAAATTGGATTTTTTCGTGGGCTTTATCAAACGCGGGATGATCAAACTCAATATGAAAATCCAGTGAAAAGCCATCAAAAGGGCGAAACCCTGCGATTTTATCGCCTGATTGCACTTCGATGGGGCGCTGTACTTTGATATATTGTTTTGGTGCGGCTTGTAGGGCAATACCCGCCGATTGCAAAGTGGTAATAAACGGTAGGGCACTACCGTCCATAATCGGAATCTCAGGCGCTGATACCTCAATGCTTAGATTATCAAGCCCCAAGGCTGCAATGGCGCTCATGAGATGTTCTACCGTGCCGATGCGCTGCCCTGCGCGGTTGGTGAGGTTAGAAGACATCATGGTGTCATTGACCGCGCGAAAATTTGCGTTGATGGGCTGGGCATCTGCCAAATCTGAGCGCAAAAATACGATCCCTGTGTTGACTGCAGCAGGGGAAAAACGTAACTGCACGGGTTTTCCGCTATGCAAACCAATACCTTCTAGCATAATGGATTGGTTGATAGTGCGCTGCTGCATAACGACTCCTTGAGCAAAATAACGGCGGATGGTGAGAGGTTAATCAATGATATAATTTGTTACATTTGGCTATTCTATCATTGTCTATTGGCACATCATAGCGATGCAACGATTGAATTTTTTGACCACGGCGATTGGCGAAACTAAGCAGCGGTCATCCCAACTTTATATACAAACATTTGTATAAAAATGGGTTGTAACAAAAAACCCATCGCTAGTTTAGCCATGGGTTTTGCACAAAATCATGTCAATGAGTCACACAAGGTATCTGACTAGCGGTTTTGCTGGCGGCGTAGATAGTCTTGGATACTATTGGTGGTACGCTGCGGCTGAGAAGGCGCGGCACTCACCGATGGTTCTATTGTTTGTGGTACAGCGGTGACAACCGTCGGAGCAACTTGTGGCATATCACGGCGTGCAGCATAGGCAGGTTCGTGGGTACCTGCTTCCACTTTGTGGGTGCTAGAGGCATCTGAAATAAAATCACGGGTAGATTGTTTGGGTGCGGTATCTAAAGTAAGACCTGTAGCCACCACGGTCACTTGGATTTCAT